>Ga0310786_10000222_pt1 | contig 97217 bp, 80 predicted proteins | sample AusTroGonzalo_MG_FD_203881 | JGI IMG/M metagenome (GOLD analysis project Ga0310786, IMG submission 203881) | Bovine rumen microbial communities from tropical cattle in Woodstock, Queensland, Australia - Gonzalo_03 (v2) (version 2) | ecosystem: Host-associated > Mammals > Digestive system >... | reverse complement strand
GCTGAAATCATGCGTTTCTGCCAGGCTTTCATGTACGAACTCTGGAGAAACATCGGTGCTGACCTCGATTCACCTGCTGGTGACGTTGGTGTTGGTGGCCGTGAAATAGGTTACCTCTATGGTGCATACAAGAAATTGGCTCGCGAACACAGCACAGGCGCATTGACTGGCAAGAGCTATGGCTGGGGTGGTTCTTTGATCCGTCCAGAAGCTACAGGTTTCGGTGCAATGTACTATGTAGAAAGAATGGTTAAGCAGAACAAGGACAAGATGGAAGGCAAGAAGATTGCTCTCTCAGGTTTCGGTAACGTAGCTTGGGGTGCTGCAACCAAGGCTGTTGAACTCGGCGCAAAGGTTGTTGCTATTTCAGGTCCTGATGGCGTTTGCGAAATTAAGAACGGTATCACTAAGGAAATGATTGACTATATGCTTGATATGCGTGCTTCGAACCGCAACAAGGTTGAAGATATGGCAGTTAAGTTCCCGAAGGAAGCTAAGTTCACTGCAAAGGCTAAGGCTTGGTCAGTAAAGTGCGATATCGCATGCCCATCTGCTTTCCAGAACGAATTGAGCGAAGAAGATGCTAACATGTTGATGAAGAACGGCGTTAAATACGTTGCTGAAATCTCCAACATGGGTTGCCAGCCAGGTGCAATCGCAGCATTCCAGGCAAAGGGTATTCCATTTGCACCGGGTAAGGCTGTAAACGCTGGTGGTGTTGCTACTTCAGGTCTCGAAATCTGCCAGAACGCAGGTCACATCAACTGGACTGCTGAAGAAGTTGACGCTAAGTTGCACAAGATCATGAACGACATCTTCGACATGTGCGTTAAGTATGGTGACGAAGGTAAGGGTAAGATTAACTACGTTAAGGGTGCTAACATTGCCGGTTTCATGAGAGTTGCAAACGCTATGATGGCTCAGGGTATTATCTAATAGATAATTTCAACTCAATTTATAAAGCCCGCCTTTTTTGGTGGGCTTTTTTTGTGCCAACTAGGGGAAGATTATTAATCAAGCATTTATAGATGTTTTTTCCCCTTATTTTAGTTGCTATTTAGTAGTGTTATGTTGTTATTATGCATCGCAAGAGAATGAAATTTTAAAAGCGTGTGAAATTTTTATCTTGCAAAAAATGTTTGTAGGGTAAATTCCGCACTTGCTTATTGAATTTTAGATAGATATTATCGTAAATTTTATGATAAAATAAATAATATCTTTATTATTTTTGCCGATGAATTTGTAGAGATTTGTAGAGATGTCCTTTGGGACATGGAATATTTTTTTGTGAAGGTATTGCAATTTAATGATTTGAAAATAATATACTAAATTAATTAAACATGAGAGAACTTTACACTAATGTTTCTCAGAGCTTTAGCTTTGGGAACCTTGCGAAACGCCTTAGGCGGCATTCGCAGAAATTTAGGGCTGTAGTCGTGGCTATGGCTTTGATTTTTATTGCTGCTCCGTTTTACGGACAGACATGGAACTTGGTCGATATTGCCGACCTGACATCAACAGATGTATTTATGATTGTTGATACGGCAAGTGGAAACGCAATGACAAATGATAATGGAACAGGTAGTGCTCCTGCATGTCTCAGTTTGTCATTCAATGCCGACAACAGCCAGGTAACAACTGCTACAATTCCCGATAATGTAAAGTGGAATATTAGTGGTGATGATACAGATGGATATGCTTTCTATCCTGATGGCACAACAGAAACTTGGTTGTATTGCACTAATTCAAACAATGGTGTCAGAGTTGGAACAAACGCAACTAACAATAAGTTTACGTTTGATGAGAATTGGCTTGTGAACAGTGCTACCGGAAGATATGTAGGCGTTTATCTGACAAATCCAGATTGGAGATGCTATGGGCAAGGTGCTGCTAACATTGCATCTACAAGAACAGCATTTTATAAGTACACTGCTAATCTTAACACTGTTGCTACCCCGACATTCTCGCCCGAAGCAGGTACATACAACGGCACACAAAACATTACAATTTCGTGCGCTACTGCTGATGCAACTATCCGCTATACTATTGATGGAACAGAACCAACTGAAACTTCAACAGAATACACAGCAGCAATCGAAGTTTCTGCCAATACAACAATCAAGGCTAAGGCTTGGAAGGACGGACTTACTGCAAGTGGCATTGCAACGGCTGAATATGTAATCACAAACTACACTCAGCTTGATGCTCCTACATTCAGCCCTGCTGCTGGCACTTACACAGGTGCGCAGGACATTACCATTACCGCTGCCGACGGTGCAACTATCCGCTACACTCTTGATGGAACCGACCCGACAGAAACTTCAACGGAATATACCGCTGCAATTAGAATCAGTTCCGACAAGACCATTAAGGCTAAGGCATGGATGGACGGCTATCTGCCAAGCGATGTGGCTACTGCCGACTATGTAATAGAACTTCCAACTGTTACTTTCAACAAACTGGCCTCACACACTCAGATTACTACCAGCGATGTTTATATGATTGTTGATGTTGCATCGGGAAGAGCACTTACTAGTGCAAACGGAACTAGCAGTGCACCGACTGCAGTTGAAGTAACTATCGAAAACAATGCAATAACAGGAGCTATTCCGTATGCACTACAGTGGAAATTTGCTGAAGAAGAAGGTGGATATAGCATTTATCCTGCAGAAGACAATGATGTTTTGCTGTATTCTACTGGCTCTAACAATGGTGTACGCGTAGGAACATCCGAAAACAAAGTATGGGAAATAGATATTACCGATGCAGGTTCATCCTACCATGGTATGAAGAATGTTGCACAGGCCCGTTATATTGGTGTATATCAGAATCAGGATTGGAGAACTTACACAACCATCCACGATAACATAAAGAATACCCAGATTGAATTCTTCATTCTTGGTGAAGCTCCAGAATCGGCACCTGCCAACCCAACATTCAATCCTGCAGAAGGAACATTCTTCAACAGTGTTGATGTTACCCTTGCTTGCGAAACCGAAGGTGCAACCATATACTACACTCTCGATGGTTCAGACCCGACAGATGCTTCAACCGCATACACCGAAGCTATTCATATTACCGAAACAACCACGGTAAAGGCTATCGCAATAAAGAATGCTCTTTCGAGCGAAATCGTTTCGGCAACCTACACTATTTCAAATATTGAAACTGTTGCTACTCCTGTTATCACTCCAGAAGCTGGCAACTATAACACACCGCAACAGATTACTATCACTTGTGCTACCGATGAGGCTTTGGTTTACTACACCATTGATGGCACCGACCCGACTGCTGAATCGACTCCCTACACCGAGCCATTCACTCTTAGCGCTTCGGCTACAGTAAAGGCTATCGCAGTAAAGGAAGGAATGAACAACAGCCAGATTGCTTCGGCAGCATACACAATGCCTGCATTCCTCGAAAACCTTGCTGCAGTATATTCAACTGCAGCCAACGACCAGTACAGGGTTACGGGAGACGTTACATTTATTTTCAGAAATGGTAGAAATATTTTCGTAATGGACGAAACTGCCGGAATGCTTATTTACGACAATGCTACATCGGTTGTTACAACCGAATATCAGGAAGGTGATGTTATCAGCGGAGGAATTAGCGGCAAGACTTCTATTTATAGAGGTTTGTACGAAATAGTTCCAACGGCTAACTTGGAAGCATCTACAACAAATACTGGAGCAATAGTTCCTGCTATTGTAACTATCAGGCAGATGGTCAACGGAAACGACTACACCTCGAAACTTGTGACTTTGCAGAACATGACAATCACGGCAATAAATGGTGCTAGCATAACTATTTCGGATGGCGATACAACAACGGTTATCCGCGACCAGTTCAGCGTTGTTGACGAAGCTAATTATGCTGTCGGTGATGTAATTACAGTAACAGGTTTGGTTTCTATCTACAATACTTTCCAAGTTTATCCGCGTACAGCAGAAGACATTACTATGATTGCTGCACCGACCTTTACGCCCGAAGCTGGTACATATAATACAACGAGCGTAACCGTTACCTTGGCTTGCGAAACTGAAGGTGCAACAATACATTATAATATTGAGCCTAACGATGCTCAACTCGAATACACCGAACCGTTGACATTCACCGAAACGACTACAATATATGCTTATGCGATGAAAGATGGTTTGCGTAGTGCAGTTGTAATGGCAACCTACACCATCACCGATATGGAAACTGTTGCAACTCCGACTATTACTCCTAATGGTGGCGAATTTGAGGAAAGCGTTGAAGTAACTTTGGCATGCGAAACTGCCGATGCTGCAATCCGCTACACAACCGACGGTACTGACCCGACAGCAGAATCGACTCTTTACACAGAAGCTTTAACATTTACAGAAACAACTACCGTAAAGGCAATCGCTGTAAAGACAGGAATGAACAACAGTGCAATCGCAGAGGCTACTTTCACAAAATTGGAGCCTGTTGTTCCTGTAGACTACACCCGCATCACATCACTCGACCAGTTGCAGGACGGCGACAAGGTTATTTTCGCTGCTCGTTACGACAATGAAGCAACACACTACTTTGTTGCTCCGACAAGAATTGCAAGCAACAGATTCAATGGTGTTGCAGTAGAAGCTGAAAATGAAATCATTACAACAGATGTTGACTCAGTTGTATGGACAGTAAAGATTGCAGGCGATACATATAAGTTTGTAAATGCATCAAACGACACTCTTGGTTATGGTACTAGTGGCACGGCTTTCACAAGCACATCAAACAAGGAATGGACTGTTGCAGAATATACAAATGTTGCAACTGCATTAGTTGCTGGATATACTGGTTATAAGATTACAAATGTTGGAAATGATGGACGTTCGGTAGCATTAAATGTAAGCAATAACAATGTATTCGGTGCTTATGCTAACAGCAATGCAGAAAATAATAATGCTGGAAATTACAACTTCGCCCTCGACTTCTTCGTTGATCTCAGCGATCACACTCCAATAGTTGCAAGACCTACAATTACTCCTAACGGCGGTAACTTTGAGGAAAGCGTTGATGTTACTTTGGCTTGCGCAACCGAAGACGCTGCAATATACTACACTTTGAACGGAGAAACTCCAACAACAGAATCTACTCCTTATGTAGAACCATTCACTCTTGAAGAAACCACTACCGTAAAGGCAATCGCTGTTAAGGAAGGCATGACCAATAGTGCAGTTGCAGAGGCTATCTTCACTAAGGTTGTTCCAACTGCAGCAACTCCAACCATCACTCCTAATGGTGGCAACTTCGAGGAAAGCGTTGAAGTAACTTTGGCTTGCGAAACCGAAGATGCAGCCATTTACTACACAATTGATGGTACAGACCCGACAGCAGAATCAACTCTTTACGAAGCAGCATTTACACTTACTGCAACCACTATCGTAAAGGCAATCGCTGTTAAGGAAGGTTTGGCTAACAGTGTAGTGGCAGAGGCTACATTCACAAAGGTAGAACCGCCAGTTGTTGTAAACTACACTCGTATCACATCACTCGACCAGTTGCAGGATGGTGACAAGCTTATCATTGCATCACGCTACGACGAAGACGAAACTCACTACTATGTTGCTCCTTCTAGAATTACAAACAAACTTAACGGTGTTGCAGTAACAGTTGACAACAACATTATTTCAACCGATGTCGATACAATAGTTTGGACAGTAAGCATTGAAGGCGACAACTACAGGTTTACAAATGCTGCTGATGCAAATCTTGGTTACGGTAGCTCAACAAACTTCTCAAGTTCTCAGAATCCTGATTGGAATGTTGCTGAATTTACAGCTCAAGGTCTTGTTGACAACTGCTCAGGATATAAGATTACAAATGTTAGTACCCTCAATGAAAGTAGTGTAAGGGCAGTTGCTTTCAAGTCAGGCACAAATGTATTTGGCGCTTATGCAACAAGCAATGCAAATGGCGATGAATACAACTTTGCTCTCGATTTCTTTGTTGACTTGGGTGATAACATTCCTACAGTAGCAACTCCAGTATTCACACCAGCTGCTGGCTACTACGGGGAAGCTCAGAATGTAACAATCACCTGCGCAACCGAAGGCGCTACAATTTACTACACAACCGATGGAACTGTTCCTACAAACGAATCAACTCAGTACACCGAAGCAATCGCAGTTAGCCAAAACACAACAATCAAGGCTATTGCATACGTTGGCGAAGAATTCAGCTTTGTTGCTACAGCAAGATACACTTTCCCGAACTTCGTGGAAAATATAGCTGCTCTTTATGAAATCGAAAATACTGCAGAAACATACATTCTTACTGGTGATGTAACATTCGTTTACCGTAACGGCAAGAGCATTTATGTAAAGGACGCAACTGGTGGCTTGCTTGTTTTCGACCAGAGCAACAAGATTACAACCGAATACACCGAAGGTGATGTAATTTCTGGTGGTATTACTGGTAATATCAGCATCTATCACGGAATGCTTGAGTTTGTTCCTACCTTCAACACAGCAACATCAACACAGAACACTGGCGCGGTAGCTCCTACAGTTATAACTGTGGAACAGCTTCTCTCAAACGCATACGTTTCGCAGCTTGTAAAGGTTGAAAATGTAGCCGTTGAAACTGGTGCTACCTACACCGAAGGTCAGACTGGCGACAATGTAACATTCTCGCAGAACGGTAGTTCGGCATTGTTGAGGAACAACTTCAAGACTCTCGATATGACAATCGGTGACAACACCAACTGGGATATAACAGGTTTCGCTGCAATTTACGATGAAAATATCCAGATATTCCCTCGTAGCAACGAAGATGTTACTATCGTAACTTCTGTTGAAGAACTTGCTTCTGAAATTGCAATCTATCCTAACCCGACAAGCGACATCGTTAACATTGTTACAAATGGCAATGCTCAGCGTGTTGAAATAGCAAATGTTGACGGACAGGTTGTTTCCAACGAAGCAGTTTCTTCTGATGTTGTAACGATTTCTCTCGAAGGACAGCCAGCAGGCATGTACTTCGTAAGAATCTACACAGCAGACGAAGTAATTGTAAGAAAGGTTACGAAGTTCTAAATTGTCCAGATTTTAGATAGCGGAAAGGTCGGGCTTAGGCTCGACCTTTTCTATTTTTTATTCTCAGAAAAACGTGGGAGTCATCCTGAACTTGTTTCAGGATCTGACCACGTTTTTTACCTTGTTACGTACTCAAATCTGTCTATCTGTGTTACACCCATTTCCTGAAGTAATATAATCGAGCCTTCGCAGTCGGCATTGGTGTTGAAGTTGGGAATGAGCGGCACGCGTACAATGATGTGTTCTGAACCTTTTGCAGAAATAAGCCAGCGGAGATTTTGTAGGCTCTGGCGGTTGCTACGAGTAGTGTATGCTTTGTAAATCGCTGGGTTGGTATCTTTTATGTCGACAATAAAGTCGTCGACGACTTCGGCTGCTATTTTGACCGACGAGTGTGGTACTGCAAGCGAAGTTTCGGCTGTAATTTTCCACGCATCGCCACAAAGTTTGCGGAATTCACGTATAAAATCGTTTCTCAGTAGCGGTTCTCCACCACCAAAGCAGATGCCTCCGCCAGTGTAGAGAAAATAGATGTTGTCGATGCGGACATGGTCGAAAAGTGTCTGGGGAGTGTAGTGCGGAAGATTGTTCGTCTTTCCAAAGCAGGCAGGATTCAGGCAATAGCGACAATGCAGCGGGCATCCGTGGAATGCTGCCAAAGTGGTAACACCTGTGCCGTCGATATTGATGCGATGTCGCGAAACTCCTATGAATGGGACAGCTTCCAAAGGCTATTCCTTTTTGTCGTCGGAATTTTCTGTTGGATTGCTATAGTCGGGAACCTTACCCCTAAGTGGAGGATCATCCATATCTATAGGTTTGATTATATGGTCGAATTCTGTTTTTGCTGAGTCAATTTCGGGACCATTTACGGGAATAATACCCATCAGAGGTTCGTGTATTTCGGGTGATTGGGGCACAGTGTCAATAGTTGTCTGGTGAGTAGTATTTGGATCCGCGATTTTTCCTCGTACGGGCACATCGCCTACAAGTTGGTGTCCGCCAGTGTGACAGGCTGCCATACTAAGTGAAAGCCCTGCTATGGCTGCTGCTTTGCCGAGTATGTTCATTTTGCCTTTTTTCGACAATTCCTGCTCAATGTATTTTACCTCGGCTTCGCAATGCGGACAGGTGCCGTTGCATTCTCCCTCGAAAGTACATTCTGTCTGTTCAAGTGGAATATTATTCTCGTCCGCAATGTTCTTGCGAACCTCTTTCAAGTATTTGCAGATATTTTTACCGTTGTTCATTATAGTGTCCCGAGTTATAGCGTTTCTAAGGTTTGATTTGTTTGAAAATTTGATGATTGTACGAGATTCAAGATGAACAAAAATTATGTTCTCGTTACTTTCATTGTTTTTGTTGATTGCTCTGGTTCCTTTGATTTCTTCTTTTTCTTAAAGAACGAGAACAGGCCTTTTAACCTTGAGAAAAGGCTGACAGCTGTGCTAACCGTACCAATTGTCGCGCCTACATTTCCTAAATTCCCTGCATTTCCGATATTTGCCGATGGAATGTGTCGTCCCGACATGGCGGCCATTCCTGCTATACTTGAGGCAGCACCCATACCTGAATTTAATCCCGGCTTTGGCGTATTAATGTTTTCTGTAATGGCTTGGGAATAGGCTCCCGATATTTTTTCGTTAATTTTTTCGTCCTGCATGTGTGCGTTGAAGTCGTTCATGTCCGAACATTGCTCGCCAAGTTCGAGTATGCGGTTGTAAAGATTCTCCACTTCATCGTAGTGTTTGCCTGTGATATTCTTGCTTTTCAAGTCGTCCACGTAAAATTTGTATCCATTTGTGTACGAATCAAGCACCGATTTGTCTATTGCCATATCTTGTTTCTCCTTTTTGTTTCTGTTAATGATGTTTTTTATTATCTATAGTGTTATTCAATTCTCTTCAAGTCTTTGACTTGCCGTGGCATATTGTTTATAAGTTACATGTGTCAAAATTAAAGAAAAAATGATAAATAGAATAATCTTGGTTATAATTTTTGTAAAAGTTATATTCAGATGTATTTTTCCCCTGCTTATTCTTCTACGGTTTCGATTAAAAAACTGACGGGTCGGAATCCGTCGTTGCATGAAATCATTGCTGAAAACGGATTTTTCATCCAACCATCATAGAAATTTCCACGTCCATTGGCAAGCTCACCAACAAACCATTGCATTGATTCCCATGCACTAGTGCATAGCCCTTCGGGTTTTTGTCCATCTGTGGAAATCCAGCTTTCGCCTTCGCATATATCACATGCATGTTCGATAGGATTTTCGTATTTTGCAGAAAGATCCGGATAGGAAGCTTTGCGTATGACTGTGATTTTTACTTTTTTCATTTGCGTTTACTTTTTTTGATTCCAAGTACACACCATCTTACAAATGGTATACGACTTATTATTTCATTGAGTGCTGGCGGGATTGTCAATACTGCTGACAAAAGAAGGATATATATTGCAAATGGCTGGAGTTCGGTGTATATTTTTAGCATATATCCTAGGCTGGCTACAACTAGGTAGTGCATTACATATATTCCAAAACTCGACTTTGCCATGTACGATGTAAATCTTGATGTCTTGTCGAACCATTTGGCAAAACAACCAATGGTTGCAAGTATGGTTGTCCATGCAAAAATGTTTGTAAACCAGTTTTTTAGTATTATAGGATCTGTGTCGTTTTGACCGTAGGTTATGATGGCGAATATTGTTCCGCAAACTATCGATATTGCCAGCATCGGCAGGCATATATGTTTGACAAGTTCAATGGTTTTGTCGTGAGAAAAGACAAAATATCCTATCAGGAAAGCGATTAAATATTCGACAGGCCTGTACAGGTTCCATAAGCCTTCTCCAGAGTTAGGGTCGGGATAACTGATGTTTGTCTGTGTTGCGCCAAATATTAGCAAGTACCCGCCAAAAACAATTATTAATGTGCCAACAGTATTATTGACCTTATGGTTGATAAATTTCCCGAATGCAGAATGGAGATTGTCTCCGCCTATAATTTTTATTAATACAAGTAACAACGAGAAAATCCATAAGTCCTGAATGAACCACAAAGGTCCTGTGCCAGAAATTGCACAAGCGATATATCTAGCTTCGGCAGGGATTGTTTGTATCTTGTCGGCAATGCCTTGCGATATGCCAGCCACTTGTATGTTAAAATATCCTGTCATCCATTGGAAAACAAGAAGTCCGATAGTGGCGGGAACAAGCAATTTCCGTGTCCTTACTTTTATAAATTCCTTGTGAGTGCAATTTTCAAGCGCAAATTTCGAACACATTCCTGCAACAACGAAAAGCAACATCATTATCCACGGATATATCAGTGGCATTATTGAGTCCTGAAGCTGTTTTTCCTGAAATCCACCTATACCGCCAATCACGCCATTTGCATTGTAGAAATAAAACACATGATAAATCAGTACAATTATTACTGTTGACCACCTCAAGTTATCTATCCAATGTTTTCTCATTTCAATCCTGTTGGCAATTTAGTTTCAGGTCGTCTGTCTGCTCTTTCTTTGGTAGCTTTTTTACAACTTCGGAGAATGAATGTTTTACTAGCCTGTATAGCATTTCATCATCAACGTCACGGTTGAACCATATTTGGTTCCAGTATTTTTTGTTCCAGTGGAATGCAGGTTCTATTGCCAAGTAATGGTCGCGGAGTTCTATAGCGTATCCAGGATCGCATTTTATAACGGCAAGTTCAGGATTGTCGAGGCTGATACAGGCAAAAATATGTTTTTTTATGCGAAAAACCAGAACTGTATCATCAAATGGGAAATCCTCTGTAGCTTGGGGATAGGAGAGGCAATGTTCTCGAAACTTTTCTATGTCCATCTTATTTGTCCTTTGAGTATTCGTTGAGCATGATGTTTATTTTTTTCAGGCATTTTTCCTTCGACATCGCGTTTGGATTTGTTCCAGGAACTCCTTGAGGAATGGGCTGGCCAATTTGTTCGAACAACCAAACCCAGTAGGGGGGGAATTCTCCGTCGTTAGACTTGAAATTCATAGGAGCTTCAGTAAAGATATGTTCGCCCTTGTCGGTGATATACGAATTTCTCACAAGTTCGCTGCAATATTGTTCTTTGTTGTCTGGTTGAAAGTAGAGGTCATAGCCACGTCCAACGAATTTTTTTGCATTCTCTACATATTTTGCAGCATTACTATTGTCTGTAAGTCGCATGATATCAAGTCGGGGCAGAGATCCGTCGCTCAATGTGAAGTCGCATAAAAATGTGTCGAGCGGATGACGGTCGACACCATGTTTTAGCGTAGCGTCTATTATCCAAACGCTGTCGTTAGCCACCTCTGCTATTGCTACATGTATGTAGTTTATTCCAATGCTGTCGCCTGTTGCCGATACAATTCCCGAACACATGTCGGTAGTATCGGTGACATTGTAGTCCAAGGGAAGTCCTACAAACACGAGGTCACCATTTTGAATGCCATCGCTATTGGCAATGTTTGTACAATTATTTTCGTCCTGAGAGCTTTCCTCTTGTTGTTTTTCGTTGCAACTTGTTGTTATTGCTGCAATAGCGATAAAAACTAAAATTAATACATTTTCCAGCGATTTCATAGTGTAAAAATTAAAAATAAGTTATTTTTCATATTCCACTTCGGTCAAGAATAACCCGTCGGCGGGAACAGATTGACCAGCTTCGCAGCGGTTCTTCGATTCGATTATGCGGCAAAAATCTTCCACGGACAGTTTTCCCTTGCCGACTTCAACCAAAGTGCCGACAATTGCTCGTACCATATTTCGCAAAAAACGGTCGGCAGATATATGGAATACAATCAGATCATTGCATACTTCGAAATCGGCACGGCATATACGGCAGTTGTTGGTCTTAACATCGGTGTGCAACTTGCTGAAGCTTGTAAAGTCAATGTAGTCAAATAGCTGGTTTGCTGCTTCCTGCATCTTGGCTACGTCGAGAGGACAACGCACATACCACGAAAATCCTTTCAAGAAAGGGTTCTTCCGCTGCGTAATGACATATTTGTATGATCGTTTTGTGGCATCGAAGCGAGCATGGAAATTGTCGGCAACATGCTTTATGGAGAATACCGAAATGTCGGAAGGCAGCAATCCGTTTAATCTATCGGTAAGCTTTTCGTCAATTTCGGCTTGGGCATCAAAATGTGCAACATAATATTCGGCATGGACGCCAGTATCGGTACGTCCGCAGCCAGTAACCGAAATCTTTTCGCGCAAAACTTTCGACAGGGCATCTTCCAAAGTTTCCTGCACCGAAGTCGCATTGGGTTGCGATTGCCACCCATGATAGCATGTGCCAACATACGAAAGATCAATTCGATAGTGCATAATTCTACTGCTTGCTTATCTTCAACGTATGGATTTCGTCATTAACATGAAGCCTTACTACATAGATTCCTGATTTTAGCTCGGATCCAAACACAATCTGACTGTCCGACGAATTTCCTGTCGAAACAATTCTTCCCAATACGTCTACAACTTCAAATGCAACATTTTCGTCATCAGCAACATCAAATGTTATTGTAATTTCATCTTCAAACGGATTTGGGAATGCAGAAATGTTTGAAATGATAGATTCTTCAGCCATTACAGGTGGGTCAACAGGATCGTCGGAACCGCCACAACGTACTATATTGGAATAAATTCTATCGTATGTAACATCGCCCGAAACTAGCGGATGGCTCATCTTTAGCATTATACGGTAATATGTGCCACCTTCGAACTGGTTCATCTGAATGTAATTGTAGGTGGTGAAAAGGACGGAATCCACGATTTCCATATTATCCGGCGAATCACCTGCAAGAATATATGAGAAAGTCTCTGTTATGCCCATATACGGACTCCAGTTGAGGTTGCACACATTATTGTTGTCGCAAATGGCAGCGAGCACTATCGTGCGATGGAAAGTTTCTACTTCGCTTTCGTCGCCACAGTTGCTCATGGTTGTAACCTTGTACGCATAGTATCTTTCCGAAGCATCAACAGTAGTATCCTCGTACATTGCTTCCGAATTGAAGCCTATGCTTGCGATGAATGCAAACCCATTTCCCGAGTCGCGGTAAATCTTGTACGATGCTGTTCCTTGGTTGGCTGTCTTGTTCCAGCGCAGCAATACCGTGTTGTTTTCTGTTACTGTAGCCATTGCAAGCTTGTCGCCTGTATAAGGAGTGCGGATTGAAACGTTTACGGCATCATACGAGCGGCATCCTTGATTGTTGGTTACTGTTACGGAGTAGTCGTTTGCTTCGCTTACGGTAATTGTCTGCGTTGTCGCTCCGTTGCTCCATTGGAAGGATGAATAATTGCCGGCATCCAAAGTGAATGACTGTCCTTCGCATAGTACTATGTCGCTCCATGCTCCAATAAACGGCATTTCGGGTTCGTTTATTACAGTTTCGAGTGTTGTTTGGCAATTGTTGCTGTCGGTAGCGGTAATTGTATAATGTCCAGCTTGAATTGAAGTTGCAGAGTTTGTCGAAGAAACGTTTCCGCTCCATGCAAACGAGAATCCAGTGCCGTTTCCACCGTCAACAATGATGGCAATGGAGCCTGTGCCACCGTTACATTGTGCATCGGTTACCGCTATTTCAAAATTATGAGCAACGGCATCTTCTACAGAAATCTGAACGGTGTCGGTGCAGTTGTGGCTGTCTTTCACGACAAGCAAATAATTGCCTGCTGCAACATTCTGATATTGAGGTTGTACGCATACTGGCGAGTTTGGATTTTCTGTCCTGAACCAGAAATATTGTGCGTAAACTCCGGATCCCCCGGTTGCCGAGGCAGAAAGAACTGCATTGTCGGCTCCTGCGCAGGAGATAGGAGTGATGTCTGGTATCGCGACAAGCTCATCAGGTTCTGTAATGGTGGTTGAAAATGTCGCTGTACAGGTGTTTGCGTCAGTAACAACAAGCGAATATCCGCCTGCAGAAAGGTTTGTCTGGTTGGCTTCTGCTGTTTGTCCGTTCCATTGGTAGGTGTATGGTTCTGAGCCTCCCGAAACCGAAATTGAAATAGAGCCATCGTTTCTGCCGTAGCAGCTTATATTTGTCGCATTTCCATTGACATTAAGTGCGGTTGGCTGCGAGATACTTGCCGTTGCAATTGCAAAGCAATCATTTGCATCGGTTATCGTTACCAAATAGCTGCCAACTGGAAGGTTGGTTCTGTTTGCTGCATCGCTGTTGTCGTTCCAATGGTAGGTGTATTGCTGTGTTCCGCCAGTTACAGTCAGTGAAATAGATCCATTGTTTGCTTCGTAGCAAGTAATGTCTGTTGGATTGGCTTGTGCCGACAATATTTGAGGTTCTGTTACTGTGTATGCGTGAGTTACTGAGCAGGAATTTCTGTCGGATACAGTGCATGAATATTCGCCAGCAGCTAGATTTGCTAATGATGCTGTTTCTGCGTTGTTGCTCCAAGTGTAAGTATATGGCGAAGTTCCTCCTGTAACATTAAGTGTTATCCTTCCAGAATTGTCGCCGTTACAAGCCAAATTGTCAATGGTTTCGGAAATTGTGATTTGTGCCTTTGCTGCTAATGTTGTGGCAAACGATCTTTGGCAAGTAGAGTTTGTGATTGTAACAGCATAATTTCCAGCACTTAGATTTGTACGTTCTGTAAGTGTAGTGTTTGAATTTTCCCATACAAGCGATGAGGTTTCAATTCCCGAAAGGGTTAGGCTTCCAGTTTCACCGTAACATTCAGGTTGAACGTATGTCAGGCTTTGATTATATAGCGAGGTGCCATAATTCACAAATACTACGGAGTCGGCGATTATTTTTCCATCGGAGTTTTTGGCCAGTAGATGCTTGTATCCTCCCGATATGTTTGTGAAATTTCCGTTGGACTGCCAACTTTTTCCATTGTTTATTGAATAGGATGTTGCTCCGCTTGTCGTGGCTGTAAGACTTGCATTGTTGCTGCCGTCGCAGGTTTCGGGTTGCGAACTTATTGTAAATGTGGTATTTGTGAAAATCTTGATCTTTGCAACTGTGCCGTCACTACGTATTGCCCATATCACATCGTTTCCTGCCGAAGCAATGCCAGTATAGCTGCCTGACATTACATTGCGCCACGAATCTGAATATTCGTAGATGACACCATTGGAAGTGAGAATATAAACGTTGTTGCCGCAAGCTGTTGCAGAAAGTATTGATTCGGAAAAGCCTCCCGGTATTTCTGTTGTAGTTGGCGATGCCGATGGGTTGAAACTTGCGATTCCACCGTTGATGGTGATGAATACATTTTCAGAAGCCGTCTTTACAAAGCGTGAATTGGCGTTGAGAGAAACGCTAATCGGAACTTGTTCCAATGTTCCATTGTTGATTCTATATACCGAATTGCCAGCAATAGCATAAATGCCGTTTGAACAAACAACATCCTTGATTGCCGACGCACTTTCAATCGTATCAACCACCGCGCCACCTACAAGTTTCAATATTCCAATATTGGTTGCTGCGTAAACAGCTTCGCCATAGTCGGCAATAGCATTGACATTGATTTCTGCTGCAGCAGTGATGTTCCATCCAGCCTTGTACAAAAGTGAATTGTCTGTTCCTATCCAAGTTGTATCGTTGTGTATGCACATAGTATTTACGTTGAGGTTCTGCAGGTTGCGTTTGTGGGAAGTCCAAGTGTAATCCGATATTATATTTATTCCAGAATTACCTGCTATGCAAACGTTTTCAGCATTGTCGCCCCATATAAAATTTGGAGTGTGGTTTAGCAATGTGCGGTTGGTATGGTATTTTTCGGCATTGCCGTTAAAATCCATAATTGCAATTCCATTCTGGAAATCGGAGCACCAGATTCTTTTGTTTTGTGGACCGCACACCAGCAGCGCATTTGACGAGACCTTGTTGTTCAGCATTTCGCATGATGTTCCGTTGTAACGGTAAACTCCATTGAGATTTCCCAAAATAATGTTTTGTTCATAATCCTCGCATATAGCAGCTGCGCCTTCCGATATGCCGTTTAGCGTAGTCCACGAATTGTAGTCATACGACTTTATTCCATGATCTGTTGCTGCGAGTATATCACCATTGAACCGCTGAAGTACCCCATATACCGGCATGCCGGAGAATACATCGGAGAAAGATTTTATCTTTCCATTATTGCATATTTCAACAAGGTTGCCGTAGCAACTTATCCACACGTTTTGCGACCTGTCTACATAAATGCCTGTTATTCCGTTGGAAAATCCATAATTGTCTGAAATCTGGGTTGTTGAACCTGCTTCACACATAAATACGGCGTTGTTTGTGGTAGAGTACCACATTTTTTCATCGGATGTGACTGCAATGTTTTTTATATTGGTTCCCGTAAATTCAGTTTGCCATGCATTGTTGTTTTTTATCGAAAGGCCTGTAGTTGTAGCTACATAAATTTTGCCGTTGGAAGCGACAAAAATGTCGTTTACAGAGTTTCCGATAAGTCCGTTGCTGGTGTTTGTTACGGAAAATACCGAACCATTGTACGAAACAAGTCCGTTGGTTGTCCCTAGCAGGATGTTGCCATTGGCATCTTGAGCCAGGCATGTGATAGTATCGGACGGCAGAACGGATTCGTAACCGAAAATGGTGATTGATTGTCCGTATGAACTTGTTAATGCCATGAAAATCATGGAGAATATAAATAAAATATTTCTCTTCATAACATAATAAATTTGTATTTGACGCGAAAGTATTAAAAATATTGAAACCTAGTAAGGGAGCACTATTTTTTTTGCTAACATAAATTATTTAATTGGTAGCAATGATATTTTACGTAAGTTTGCACCACTGATGGAAGAGACCAAAATAATATCGTTGCTGCCTAAGTTCGACACTACATTTTTCGAACGATATGCCAAGATTGTGCTTGTTGATTTGCTTGGCGACAAGTATGCCAATCTTGTTAACCGTGATCGTCCAGACTTGCAGGATATCGATGCAGGGATTGGCATTGAGGTAACTCGGGCAATGGTAACAGGCCGGAGCGATGCTATTTCTCTTATTACGGACATGTCTGGAAACGAGGATATTTCAGACTGCGACATCGAGCGAATTCGTTGTTTTGGCTATAGTTATGGTATTCATCGTCGATTGATGGGGCAAATAGAAAAGGATTTCTGGTCGTTGGCAATTCCATTGAGGCGCATAATCGAGAGCAAGGTGAGCAAAGTAGCAAATGGATTCTATGGTAGCTTTGACGAATTCGGGTTATTTGTTTTTTCAAAAGAGGAACTTTCGCTTGAATATGCTACACAGACAATGGATTACACAATTGATATACAGAAGAATAATTTGACCCGATATGCCAATATGTTTATTTTTGATACGCATTCGCTCTTTGTCTGTGACCTCATAAACGACATAATAACGCAAATAGGAGTGGGGGCAAGCCAATGCGAAGAATATTATATGCTATCGTTGAAGAATGATTGATACTTCTCTGTGTATAAATAGGTTATGGCCTATTCTGTACTTTCAGTCCAAATAAAAATGGAAATAGGAGAAATAATTTTTTTATTTCTGCACAAAAAATTATTTTTGCGTTTTCGGAACATGATTAGAAACTTAAAATAAAATAAAATGAAAAAGAGTGTATTTTTAATGTTAGTTGTAGCATTTGTATTCTCATTTGTATCGTGTGGTTCGATGTCGAATATAGCTTCGTCGGATACAACAGCTAAGACTATGGGAACTTCCTGCGGGTCGGCTCTCGCAAATCTTTTCAAGTCTTATAAGGCTGCCGGAAATAAGCTTAACATGAATGATGCTACGGTACTTACAAGTGCAATTGCAGTGTCAACAAGTATTTCAGGATTGAAGCAGAATGCTAAGGATGCTAATTACCGCAAATCTTACATAGCAGGTATGATTGCTGGATCGGCAGGTTTGCTTACAGAAACCAAGGCTGCTAATGTTTACGATGGTTTGGTGACATCATCTAATGCGTTGTCAAACATTAATACGTCATCGAGTGAGACAACGTTGACTTCTGCAGCGAGTGCGTTGACAACTATTCTTGGTTTGATCAAATAGACAGACATTAAAACGAAACAAAGGAAGCGGGGTAACCCGCTTTTTTTGTTGAGTATAGTTTAGTTGAACAGATATGAAAATTTTGGTATATTAAGAATTATTATTGTCCGCTAAAAATTAATAGGTCATTCCACAACCTTTAGCTCACGCAGCGAAGCAAGTAAAGCAGAGAGAACCGACTAAGGAACGTGTCGTGTGAACTCGCTTATGCGGAACTTTCTCATGAGCCAAAGGCGAATAATCTCCTTGATTAGTAATATTGTGGGAGATTTCGGATAGCAGTCTTCACAACGCTCCCCGTTCCGTATCGCGTGTTACGACTAGCTTCCGAAATGACACACCCCCTTTATTAATGTTGTAGTATAAACGCTTGATAATATTGCGATTATATGTATTATCCTTTTTTTAGCGGACACCAATAATTAAGAATATCACTCGATCTATTAGGAAAATATAATATGTGGGTGCTGCTTTTTTTGAAAAATGTAGTTATGCTTTTCTGTTGAAATGGCATGAATGTGTTGGTATTCAGTAGATTGTGTAATTTTAATTGGATGGATAAAAAATGTGAACAAAATTTTGTGGATTAAAAAAATAGCAGTACTTTTGCAGTCCGTTTTTTAAGGAAATTTATTTGTAAAACATAAAAAAATATAGACAATGAAAAGGACGTTTCAACCTTCACAGAGGAAAAGAAGAAACAAACACGGTTTTAGAGAAAGAATGTCAACCGTTGAAGGACGCAAGGTTTTGGCAAGAAGAAGAGCTAAAGGGAGAAAGAAACTTACAGTTTCTGACGAACCTAGACACAAAAGAAGATAGTAATAATAGTTTTATTGTTTTTGTCGAGCATAATTATCCATTTGGTTGGGTGATTGTGTTCTTTTTTATATATAGTCAAGATGGGAAAACTGAAGAAATTAGTCGGCGATACCGCTATTTACGGGCTTAGCAGCATAATCGGACGATTCCTCAACTACCTGCTGGTTCCGCTCTACACCTACAAGATTGCAGCCGAGTCGGGCGGATACGGAGTTGTTACCAACATCTATGCCTACACAGCCCTGATCCTTGTGATTCTGACTTTCGGAATGGAAACCACTTTCTTCCGTTTCGCCAACAAGGAAGGGGTGAATCCTCTCAAGGCGTTCTCCACTTCGCTGATTTCGGTAGGTGTTGTTGCATTTGCTTTTATAGCGTTATGCTCGGTATGTCTGCCTTGGATTTCCGGTGCGCTTGGCTATGCCGATCATCCCGAATACATTGAAATGATGACGATTGTGGTGGCAGTAGATGCATTCCAGGCAATACTGTTCGCATATCTGCGCTATCAGAAGCGTCCAATAAAGTTCGCCGCGCTGAAACTTTTGTTCATATTCTTAAATATAGGTATGAACCTCTTCATATTCCTGCTTGCACCAAAAATGTGCGAATGGTGTCCGTCACTTATGGGATGGTACAGCCCGAGTTATCAGGTGGGATACATCTTCGTTGTGAACCTAATATGTACTTCACTGATTACCTTTGGATTCCTGCCCGAACTAAAAGCTCTGCGCAATGGTTTCGACAGAAGCCTGATGAAGGAAATGTGGAAGTACACATGGCCGTTGCTGATCTTCGGAATCATAGGCATAATGAACCAGGTTGCCGATAAGATTTGCTACCGCTTCATAGTTCCCGGACAGGAAGGCGAAACCCAACTAGGCATATATGGTGCCTGCGTGAAAATTGCAATGATAATGGCGATGATAACACAGGCCTTCCGCTACGCATACGAACCGTTTGTGTTTGGTGAAAACCGCGAGGAAGCAAAGAAAAGCAAGGATATGCAGGCAAAGGTGATGAAGTATTTTGTGATCTTCACGCTGCTGGCATTTGTGGCGGTAATGTCGTATATTGATATACTGAAGTTCATCATCAGCAGGGACTACTGGGACGGACTTGCCGCAGTTCCTATTGTTATGATGGCTGAGATTTTCATGGGAATATACTTCAATCTGTCGTTCTGGTACAAACTTACCGACCAGACATACTGGGGAGCAATAATTTCGGCAATCGGATGCGCAGTATTGCTTGCAATCAACTTCCTGCTTGTGCCGAAGATTGGCTACATGGCTTGCGCATGGGGTGGTTTTGCTGGATATGGAGTATGTATGATTCTGTCGTATCTCCTAGGTCAGAAGTACAACTATGTTCCATACGATCTTAAAACGATATTAGGCTACTTTGTATTGGCTATCGGAGTATTCTTTGCCGGCAAATACATGAAGGAATTCCTATATCCTGGCCGACCAATCATTGCTATGGTTGTGAACACATTATTCCTGCTAATTTACATTGCAGTAGTGATGTTTAATGAACGTAAATTGGTAAAAGGAGTAATATCTGGTGTAAAAAGAAAAATCTTAAAACGATAATAAAATGAAAATTAGAATAGTAAACAAATCCACAAATGCTTTGCCGCAGTATGCAACTTCGCAGTCGGCAGGCATCGATCTTCGTGCAAATCTTGCAGAACCTGTTATCCTGAAACCGATGGCGCGCAAACTTATTCCGACGGGACTTTTTATAGAACTTCCCGAAGGCTATGAGGCACAGATTCGTCCACGCAGCGGTCTTGCTCTGAAGCACGGAATCACTGTTCTCAATACCCCAGGCACCATAGATGCCGACTATCGCGGTGAAATAGGTGTAATCCTCATCAACCTTTCGACCGAAGATTTCAAGATAGAACATGGAGAGCGCATCTGTCAGATGGTAATTGCACGTCACGAGCAAGCCGAATGGATTCAAGTTGAGGAACTAAATGAAACCGAGCGCGGAGCTGGCGGATTCGGACATACGGGCAAAAAATAATAGAAAGGCCTGACAAAAGCGGATCCTTGTTATATAGTGCTATTAAATAAATTACGTTAGATTTTACAGATAAATCTAACGTAATTTATTTTAACGTATATGTCTGAAATATAACGGAGTAACCTTAGTTTGCAACCATGAACTTAAGAGCTTTGCGCTTTTTGTTTTGTTTGCGGTCTCCGTATTGGATTTTTACATAGTAGTAGCCGCTATTGTATTTTGATACATCAATTACAGTGTCTCTACTATTAATATAGCCATTGTCCATCAGTCTGCCCAACTCGTTGAATATCTGATATTCGTAAATGTCCTTTGTGTTTTCGTAATTTACGCGTATTGTTACTTGTCCCGTTGATGTGGGTGATGGGAAGACTTCGAAGTTTATTACTTCTGGCGTTTCTTCAGGTTCTGGAGTTATTGGCTTCGGCAATACTTTTAGAGTCAATGTAATGATTGAATCGCAACCTTCATTATTTGTAAGTGTGTTGGTGAAAGTGTATTCGCCTTCTTCTTGTAAAGCTGCGATTTCGAATCCGTGGTTGATGTATTCGTTGTCAATTTCTATGCTGTCGGTAAATTCAATGTTGTCTATTCTTCCGACTTCGAGATGTAAAATGACGATGCTATCGCATTGGTTTGTAGCAACAAAGCGCAGTGTGTCGATTCCAGCATCAATGCGTTCAAAACCATTGTCATTGTATATTTCGCCATCACATATATGCTCGTTTATGTTTGTCTGGTAGTAGCTGTCAACCAACAAATTGAGGATAATAGTACTATCGCATCCGTGTTGGCTTGTAAGTATATGTTGGTAGCTTCCGGCTTGGTTGATTTCTTGTCCGTAGAAATTATATGTTGCACTTTCGCAAATTGTTAGGTCAACGTTTGTAGTATAGGTGTTGTTGACATTTAGACTTAATTCTACAACGGAATCACAACCGTTATCCAATGGGAAAGAATTGTTGAAAATGAATGTTCCTGCATTGTTCTGTATTGGTAGTGTAAATCCGTTTTGGCTGTATGAATCGCCCTTGCATATTTCGTCTGAAATGTGGTTTTCGATTACGCTTCTGTAATGAACTATGTAGGTTTTGTTCTTGTCGCCGTGGGTAACGTTAATTGTAGCCGTTTTTCCATCTGGTGAAAGAGAAGTGGAGTACTCTGCGCGAGGAGAAGCTGTTGTTGCTGATATGTAGTTTGTTGCGCCACATTCAACGTCAACATAATATTCCGTGTTGTTTTGGTTGAAATTTGGAATCTCGGTTCCGTTTACGGTTATTGACGAGAGATTTGCGTTGTATATAAGCTCAATATCGTCTAGGTAAAGCTTGTCGTTGTTGCTGCCACCTCCGGCATCCTTGTTTGTTGAGAATGTAATCAAAATGAATTGAGGGTCATTTGATTGGCAGCCTTCATAATCAATAGGTGCGGAATGGCGCTGCCATGTACTTCCGTTATTGGAGAAGTCGTACGAAGGAACTTTGCCAACTATATGTGATGCGTATCCGGCCTGGTCCTCGTTTCCTGCCAGAGGATCCTGCAGGTTGTAGTTGTCGTGTATGTACAGGTGGCAGCAGGCAAGGCTTGCATTGCTCGAATTTACAACTTTGGCCCAGAATACAATCGAGTCTGGTTTTGCATTTAATCTGTGGTTGAAGTCGTTGTTTGTGGTAATTGTCCTATTGCCATTGCTAGAACTGCTCATATTTAAGCTTTCGAGTTGCATCTGCCCGCTAGTGAGGGCTCCGTTTGCAACGACACCCAGTACGCTTTTTGAGTATATTAGGCATGAGTATTGACCGGTTGAGCCAGGTCTGACTTCTGTCGATCGCTCATGTCTTTTCGTTTTTGCAGTGCCGCATCCGACAAGCATAGTACAATTTGCTGATGGATATGAGTTCCATCCTGTAGGTTCATCGTTATTTCCGCCGTCCCATTGCTCGAAGCCTGGGTTTTCGAATTGGTATACTTGTGAATAAGTGTTTTTAGGAATTGCTAATGCAAAAATCGAGATGATTGCAGTTATAATAGTGAAATTCTTTATTCTCATAAATAAGCCTTTTAAAATTTCAAGCCGCAAAGGTCTAATAAATTTTTTGAATAATGGTTTTTTTGCGAGAGATTTTTTAACGGGTGGGTGTTGATGAGAATCGCACATTCGGGACAATGCATGCATAGTCCGTGCATATTAGTAGTTAGCGGCGCAATGCTTTGCGCTGTTTCAGATTATTATTGACGAAATCGTAATTCGTAATTCGTCAACCTTTAGCTCGGCTTTGCCAATCTAAAATATTATAGTATTTTTGTGAAAAGTTTAATTAATCATGAAAACGAAAGAAGAAATTGTAAGCGATTGGCTTCCAAGATATACAGGAAAAACCTTAGAGAGTTTCGGAGAATATATATTGCTGACTAACTTTCAGCTATATGTTGACCTTTTTGCAGAATGGAACAATGTGCCAGTAGAGGGGCTCGACCGTAATATGCCTAGTGCAACAGTTGACGGCATAACTATAATAAATTTTGGCATGGGAAGTCCCAACGCAGCCATTATAATGGATTTGCTTAGTGCTGTTGCGCCAAAAGCAGTGTTGTTTCTCGGTAAATGCGGTGGACTTAAGGCAAAGAATAAGCTTGGTGATTTGATTTTGCCTATTGCTGCAATACGAAGCGAGGGTACATCAAACGATTATTTGCCTCCTGAAGTTCCTGCTTTGCCTGCATTTATGCTTCAGCGAGCTGTATCAACATCTATCAGGGACAATGGTCACGATTATTGGACTGGCACCGTGTTTACAACAAACCGCAGGGTGTGGGAGTACGACGAGCGATTCAAGAAATATCTTATCAAGACACGCGCAATGGCTGTTGATATGGAGACAGCAACAATTTTTATCGTTGGTTTTGCCAACGAAATTCCATGCGGAGCCTTGTTGCTTGTGAGTGACCAGCCAATGGTTTCATCGGGAGTAAAGACAGAAGCAAGCGACAAGAAGGTTACTCAGCAGTTTGTGCACGACCATTTAAAAATAGGTATAGATTCGTTAAGGATTATTAAGCGTGGAGGTTCTTCGGTAAAGCATCTGAAATTTTAGCCGAGTCTATTACCCTTTTCGTTTTAAAACGAGGATGTCTTAAAAGGCAATTTTATGCCTTATAAATTTGAGAATTGTCCTGTCATTCCCATAGCCACATAGTAGCCTATATATAGGAGCAGAAGCAAAATTCCTTCGACGCGGACAATTTCTGTTTTGCCTTTTATCGGGAAAACAGTAATGCCAAGCAATAGAAGTGATGCAAGTAGGAACCATACATCGAAGCTGAGTATGTTTTCTTCGGCTTCAAGTGGTGTTACACATGAAGTTAATCCGATGATCATACAGATGTTGAATATATTGGAACCAACAATGTTGCCCACAGAAATGTCGAGTTCTTTCTTTATTGCTGCTATGATTGACGTGGTAAGCTCGGGCAGGCTTGTGCCTATTGCTACCACCGTTACAGCTATAACCCTGTCGCTTACACCAACAGAACGTGCAATGTTTTCTGCACCATAGACCAGAAGTTCCGATCCTGCGATAAGTCCTGCACAGCTGACAACAACCAACAACAGGGAAATCCAGATATTGTGTTTCTTTTCTGATTTGGGTTCTGCTTCTTTGTCTTGCGGTTCTTTTTTCACGGATTTGAACGTAAGGAACATGTACAGAGCCATTAGCAGAAGCATGAAAATGCCTTCAAGCATATTTATTTCGTTGTCAATCAGAGAAAAAGCAAATAGCAAGGTTGCTGCAAGCAGTATCATCAGGTCGCGGCGGATTACCGCCCTTGCAATTGGCAAAGTTATTATAATTGCAGTGATTCCAAGTATTAGACATACGTTTGCGATATTGCTGCCTACTACATTTCCTATAGAAATGTTTGCTGAACCTCCGAGTGCAGCGCTAAGACTTACGCATAGTTCGGGCAGCGAAGTACCCATCGACACTATTGTCACGCCAATGATAAGTTTCGATACGTTGAAATATTCGGCAACGCGTGTGCTACTTTCTACTACCCAGTCGCCTGCGTAAACCAGCAGGGCGATTCCTGCCACAAGCGCCACATAAAAGAACGGCTCTGACGATAATATGTTCAGTATGCTTTCCATTTAACTCTGCAAAAATAATCATTATTGTCGAATGCAAGCATTTGTTTCGTTCGATTTTGTATTTTTGCACTTTCGTCATGAAGACTATTGGTATCGACAGGGACTTTATTCACACTGCACTTGCTAAAGTGCTGATTCTGCTGCTTAATTTTGCAGCGGTAATATTCACTACGCAGGTGTGGGGAAGCGAAGGCAAGGGCTTTGTGGCCATATTTGCTGCTGACATAAGTCTTGTTGCAACATTTACAAACATATTGACCAACAGTAGTGTGTCGTTTTTCTTGAAGAAAATCGGGCATTCTCCATTGGCAACGCTTGCGTTTCTGTGGGTGTTTATAGTTTCGTCTATTGCGGCTGTGATTGTGTCGTTTGCTGACGTTTCGGTGCCAGTGTTGCCATTTTTTGTGGTGGCTGTGCTTTCGGGGTGCATTACTTTTCATTCGTCATTGTTCCTTGGTGTGCAAAAAATTTTCCAATACAATCTTGTTACGCTGCTGATGTCCGCCTTGCTATTGGTCTTTATGATATTGTTCCATTGGCTTTTCCCACAAACTGGTTACTATGCATACTTTTATGCTCAGATTTTGGCGTACGGTCTAGTGCTTCTGCTATGTCATGTTTTTACGAGGTGGATTTTTGGAAGAATACGTTTTTCGTTCAGTTACGAAACTTTACGCAAAGCTTTCAATTTCGGTTGGCAAGAGGAATTGAGTGCATTCATGCAGTTCCTTAACGCGAGGCTATGCTTTTATCTGATAGGTATTTATGCTGACATGTCGTCGGTAGGAATCTTTTCGGTAGGAGTTACTGTTTCCGAAGCTATTTGGGTATTTAGTCGCAGCATGGCACTCGTACAGTATTCCAAGGTGCTGAAATTGGGCGATACAGCTGAAGCTTGGGTCGAGACACGTAAGGTTACATTCGTAAGTTTCGCTATTACAGCTCTTTGCATAGCTGTTGCTGCTTGTGTGCCTATGTCGGTTTTCGAGTATGTCTTTGGAAATAGCTTCGGGCATTCGAAAATTGTGATACTTATGCTAGCCGTTGGTATTGTGGCTAATTCTGCAGCATTGGTATTGTTCAATTACTTTTCGGCGCTTGGCAGACTTAAGGTATTGCTGCTCAGATCGTCGTCGGGACTTGTTGTAACGTTGGCTCTGGCCTTTGTTTTGATTCCAAGGTGGGGAATTGATGGAGCGTGTGTAGTAAACTCGTGCTCGTATTTGGTATCGTCGGCTGTGCTGGCGGTGGTGTTTGCGAGGAAGAAAAGGTTTCTGAATTTCTAGTTTCTGTTGTTTCTGTTGAGACGCAAAATTTTGCGTCCGTACGATCGAATATATTATTGGTGTTTTATTGTAGAATGCCTGTTAGCCTTTTATTCCCTAATAAATTTGTGTGATAGAGAATGATTCCGTTTCCAAAGTTCGAATCTTTCCTTTTCTATCTGTTTTTCTTCAGCATTGCTTTTTTTGCCAGATATTATGCTGAGGTTCAACTCAAAACCTAGAATTAGTGATATTGATGTTAGATACAGAAGTATAAGCACTATCATTATTGTTCCGAGCGAGCCGTATAGCTTGTTGTAGTTGGCAAAGTTGTCGAGGTAGAACGAAAAACCGCTGGAGCAGAGAATTTGCACTATTGTTGCGAGGATTGCTCCAGGCGTTATGAATTTGAATCGGCTCTTTTTCGATGGGGCAAGGTAATATAGGAACGATATTGCAATAAAGTATAACAGTACAATTATCAGCCACTTGGCAATGTGCAGGCATACGTACCAAAACTTGTTGTCGGCAATTAAGTCGTGGTTGGCGACAAGGTGATCGATATATCTGGATCCGCCTATTATTATTGACATTGCAGCTATTATGAGTGTGCAGAGTATTAGTACCATTGCAATGGAAATCAGGCGTTTGCTTAATAGGCTTCTGCTGTCCACATGATGGTATGATGCATTGAATGCCTCAATGATGGCCAATATGCCGTTTGATGCAAAAATCAGGGCAGTGATTATACCGAATGACAGCAGCTTGCCGCTTGGGTTCATTATGGTGTCTGATATTGTATCAAACATTATGTCGTATACTGACTCCGGTAGTATTTCGGATATAAAATTGAGAAGGTCGGTTTGAAATCCTGCAATAGGAATGAAAGGTATTATGCTGAATCCAAATATCAAGAGAGGGAATATTGCGGAGAAAAGGCTGTATGTTACACTTTTTGCGCGGATTGTAAAAGAACCTTTCATAAGTCCGTTTACAAAGAAATTGCCTATGTAATACAACGAAAATCCGCCAAATCCAGGTATTACAATCTTGTCGCCGATGATTTTTAGCAGAGCATCTAATCTTTCGATCAAACCGAACAGCAGTGCGCGAAGACTGTACTTTTTCATTTTTGCGAAACCTTACTTTACAGCTTTAAGGCTGAGGTCGAGGCTTTTTATTTGGTGTGTGAGCGCGCCAATCGATACGAAATCGACGCCACATTCTGCATATTGTCTTATATTGCTGAGAGTAATTCCTCCGCTCGATTCGGTTTCGACTTTTCCGTCAATAATTTTTACAGCTTCGCGGGTGGTTGGAATATCGAAGTTGTCGAGCATGATTCTATCGACGTTGCCGATTCTTAGAACTTCGCGAACATCGTCAAGATTGCGGGTTTCAACTTCGATTTTCAGATTCTTGCCATTGTCGTTTAGGTATTTGCGAGCCTTGGCAACAGCCTTTTCGATTCCACCTGCATAGTCGATGTGGTTGTCCTTTAGCATTATCATGTCGTACAGTCCGATGCGGTGGTTTGTTCCTCCTCCAATTTTTACAGCTTCCTTCTCGATGAGGCGAAGTCCGGGAGTGGTCTTGCGGGTGTCGAGCACCTTTGTGTGCAGACCTTCTAATTCCTTGACATATTCGGCTGTAACTGTTGCGATTCCGCTCATGCGTTGCATGAAGTTGAGGATTGTTCGTTCTGCGCGTAGAATGTCGTGCTGCGGGCCGCTAAGTTCGAAAACTATGTCTCCTTTTTTTATTGGAGTGCCGTCATGTATGAAGATGTTGAGTTTTAAATCTTTGGATAAGTAGTTGCATACAGCTTTTGCTACTTCTACGCCAGCAATTATGCCATCCTGTTTGACAAGCAGTTTTGCTTTGCCTTGTGCCGACTTGTCGATACACGACAGCGTAGAGTGATCGCCGTCGCCCAAATCCTCTTCAAATGCCCTTGCTATGAGCGAGGTTAGATATTTTTCTGGAATCATTGTTCTTCCTCTATTCTAAGTTGGTGGATTAGCGGGGAGCCCGACTGTTCTTTCACAAGAAAGTAAACGCGGAACTTTTTGCCGTCTGTAATTTCAAGTGTGCCTATGGCATATTGCGTTTCGCTTTTTCCGCCTTGGTGCAGCAATGTGAAATTTTTGGGAGTGTTTTTTGCAAAAAAAGTTTTTAATACTTGTTCAGCTTGCTGTCGGCTATAAACCGATTCGTTGTCGCGGATAGCAATTTCGATAGAGCTGTTGAAATACTTTGACAAGTCTGCCGCATTTCCTACTTTCATTGCATCAAATACCTTTGGCGGTATTGCCGAAAATGCTGTAGAAGAGACTAATAAAGCGAGTGCAACTAATATTAACCTTATGCTTTTCATACGTGAAAATAAATTTAAAGAATCAACGTTAACATGCAAAAAGTAAACCAATTTTTACCACGCAAATTTATCCATTTTTTGAAAAATAGAATAAGCATCGCATACTTTTATTCAGAAAAATATCAACACAAAATTGGTGAAGCATAATTCATGTTTTCAAGTTCTTGGTTTCAGCTATAGGTTTTGCCATATAGCAATTGAACCATATAAATTTGAAGTCAGGAATTATTTTAACGGCCTGAATTTAGGGGTAATTTCTATAGGTTCGCCAAGCGACTTAAACATTTTTTCTCCAGCTTTTTTATTAACTTCCTGTCCGTCTACAGTGTATGAGCTTTCCATATTGTCCTTCTCGAAGTTGTAAGACTGAAGATCATCGAAGGTTTGATAAATTTTGCTGTCCTTGAGCATTACGCAGCGTGTATAGAAGCATCCTGTTCCGCATCCGCCAGCTGTACATACGGCATTATTGCTGTAAAAAACAAAGTTTGTTTTGAAGTATGTTGACGAAAGCATTTGTATTTCACCTTGTACAATAGAGTATATTGCTTGATAATCTTCGTTTTGTGATGAAAGCCATAGCTCGGGATTATTGTCGCCGTCAAAGTCGTAAAGCATGTATTTTGTAAAATCGGAATCTTCAAATTCGTCGTATTCGTCGTAGTACAATTGGCGTATTTGGTCAAACTTGTCGATTTTTACGTCAGAAAAGTGAAGGTTCATGCCATCCCATTTGTAGTTGTGTTGTATTGCTAAATACCAATTCATAAAATATTCGTTAACCACGACATCTTTTCCCTTCTGGGGAAGCTGGTATGTTATCGGATGATAGTCGAAATCGGACGATGGAACAAAGTTTGTGAGTTCGTTGCGTTCGGGCGTGAGCGTTCCATTTGCAGGGTCGTAGTCGTAGAACAGGATTATCTGGCTTATGCTCAGTCCGTGCATTTTTTGGAAAACGTATGCGAAAAGGCGGTGTCCGTTGTCTCGTTTCCAAACGCAAGCCGAGAACGATTCGCCGTCGTCGCCAAGTTCTGATGCTGACACATAACCGTTGGGGCTGTCAACAACAATTTCGTAGTCGCCTTCGCCGTCGTTGCTTACCGGATTTTTCAGCAGGTCGGTAGTCGGGCGGTTGTTCCATACATTGTTGAATGCCTTTACGAGCGAAAGAATGCTGCCATCCTTAACGCCAGTGATTGTTTTCTTTTCCCAACCGTCGCTAATCTGCTCGATTGTAACATAATTCTGCGCCGTAACTGTCAGTACGGAAAGGGTTAAAAGTAAAAATGTGAGTAGGTTTTTCATGATTTTAAGTTCTATTTTTGAGTGATCTTATAATATTCATCAAGCTTTCTGTGGAATATTTCTTCGAATGTGGCTAATGACATATAGCCGTTGGGGATTTCTGAGTCCAAATTTTGTGCATGCTGCCTTGTCGTTCTATGTGACTTTTTCATTAGTGATTTTTTTGCAAATATAGTAATCTTAATTCACGCCATCTTCACTTTATTATTTTTTTCCGTCATCATATCCTTTCTTTCAAAACTTTCCCCTATCTTTACACGCTTTTTATTCAGTAATTATGAACATTACTTTGCTTGTGGTCGGCAAGACCGACAAGGACTATATAAACGCGGCGGTTGAGGAATATTTCAAACGTATAAAACGCTATTTGAACTTCGAATTCAAGGTGGTAAAGGACATCAAGAATGCGAAGAGCGTGACTACTGCCGTGCAGAATAAACTCGAAGGCGAGAAGATTCTTGACGAACTTTCGTCGTCGGACTTTGTGGTTCTGCTTGATGAAAACGGGAAAAATCCGACGTCGAAGGAATTTGCAGCCTTCATCGAGAAGCAGTCGCTGTCGGGACTGAAGAACCTCGTGTTCGTAATAGGCGGTCCTTACGGATTTTCCGAAGATGTTTACGCCCGCGCCAACTACAAGCTTTCGCTGTCGCGAATGACATTCTCGCACCAACTGGTAAGAGCAATCTTCGCCGAGCAGCTTTACCGTGCACTAAGTATTCTCAACAACGACCCATATCACCACGAATAATATGAAGCGGAAGATATTTGTCATATTATATTTTGTCTTGCTGACGCTGTTGACTGTGGCTGCGGCAGTGCTTGCATTTTTGCCTAGCGATGGAGGCCGCACCGATATTTCCGAAATCGTTGATGCAAGGTCGATGGAGTCGCTGCTTGAAAAGAAATACGATTACATGTCGAAAACTGGCGAAAATGCATTGGCTATTGCTTCTACAAAATCTGATAGCACCAATGTTGAGTTTTTTGACGCTCTTGCCAGCGACTTCCCCGAGAAAAGCATAGGTTTTTTCCATTACGAACTTGGAAGGTTGCGGCATTGGTCAACCAACGACATCCCTGTGCCTGTGGAATTTAATCATATCCTTGGCGAAAGACTGGTGAAACTGGAAAACGGATTGTATGTCTGTTCGATGAAACTCGACGAAAAGCATGCTGTAGTTGGCCTTTACCAAATAAAAAAGGAATATTCGTACGAAAATGACATGCTGGTTTCCGCCTACGGCGAGGGCATCTATTTGCCGAATAATGTAGCAGTATCTTCCGATTCTGCAGAAAATACATTGTCGGTAAAACTTCCTGCAAGCGAACAAAGTATATATTTTAGCGTTTCTGAAGATACTCATACTCACGACCAGTTGTCGTTTCCGCAGACAATGAAAATTTTATTTCTGTTGTTTGCGCTTTTAATGCTCCTTTCGGTGTTTGAGCTGTTGGCAAAAATATGCGGCAAGTATTCATGGATACTAGTTATTGTATTCTTATTTGCCATTGCAGTGGTAAGGTTCCTTATTCTATATTATGAATATTTCTCCAATTTTGATAATGTCAGATTGTTTTCGCCTGAATTGCTTTCTACGTCGTTTTTGCAGACTTCGTTTGGCGACATGCTGTTGAATGTGCTGCTAATTGGGCTTGGTACAGTCTATTTCTGCCGTAATTTCAATGTAGATTTGAGCTCGTGCAAAGGAGGAAAACTGGTGTCTGTGATTGCAAGTACAGTCTTTTCTGTATTGGCGGCTGTGATTTCGTTTGCCATAATTGATTTTCTTTCGGAGATAGTTTTCGATTCGTCCATTACATTCAATTTTGCAAACATTTCAAATTTCGATGTGTACGGGTATTCTGCAATAATTGTAGCTACATTGTTGATTTTCATGGCGATATTTGTGCTTAAGAAAGTCACCTTGCTTTGCAATAAAAACTTGTACATGCTATTGGCTGTGCCGTTAATGTGCTTGTTGATAGCAAATCATACGTACGCGGTTTGGATTTCCGGGGGAAATATTATTGTGCAGGCTGCATTGTTTTGGTTCTTGTGGTCGTATCTGCTATACTGTAAACTAAAGGATAAGAATTCATTCCTGTTTAAAACTGTTATAGCAATAGTTGTTGCGCTTCTAGTGTCATATTCGGTGTCAAGCGATGTCCAGAAGAAGGAGGCGGAAGCGTTCAAGGTGCTGGCTTATAATATGTCTGCTGAACGTGATTTTGATGCTGAATTCAATTTTATTGAGCTGGATGCCGAAATTAGAAGTAACGAGGATATTTCAAAATCCGTGAAGAATTACGATTTTGTTGAGACAGATAATATAATATCAAGTGTTATTGCCACCAAAAAGCATTTGAAAAGGTATGATGCTCAGATTACAGTTTGTGTCGATAGCGACAGTCTTGTGTTTGAGGACGGTGATACGCCTGTAGTATGCTTCGAATATTTCAGGAATATGATTCAGGATTATGGAATTATAATCCCCAATACAAATTTCTATTACCTTGACAATAACAATGGCCGCCAGTCGTATCTGGGTGTGTTCAGCATTATGGTTGAGCCGTCTGTCTTTGTGAAGATATACGTAGAGTTCAACAGCAAGATATTCAGCGAGGGACTTGGCTATCCCGATTTGCTTCTTGATAAGCGCATGGCGTTGAAACACAGCGATAAAAAGTTCGATTTTGCACGATATAGCAAGGGTGTATTGGTGGCAAGCCGAGGGTCGTACAAATATCTTTTCTCGCTTGCTCCTGAGAATGATTTCCGCGAGTTTTCGGTAAGCAGCAGCAATGGCTATAGGCATTTCAAATATTGTCCCGACAAGGAAAACACCGTGATACTCAGTAAGCGGGATTCTGGATTTACTAATGTATTCATAATGTTTTTCTTCGTATTGTTCGGAACTTTTGCCGTTTATCTGGTTGTTTTTGCAATCTACGGAATAGGACACAAGAAAAAACTTGCTACGGCTAGCCTCGGGCAGCGTATCAGGGCATCTTTCATTGGCGTTCTGGTGGTGAGTCTGTTCCTGACGATGATAGTGTCGATTGTGTTTATTATTGATACTTACGAGATAGTGCTTGACAAGGTACATTCGGTTGCAGTGGAGCTTGAACATTCATTTGATCTTGCAAACCTTAAGAACGAAGATCCATTGTATGTTAACGAAATGCTGGTGTATCTCTCTAATATCCTGTATGTTGATATAAATATCTACGATGTGCACGGTGTGCTTATGTCGTCGTCGCGACACGAATTTTTCGACAAGGGGCTGAAAGGCATGTTCATGGATCCAAGTTCGTACAAGCATCTGATTATGAACAAGGACGAGATGTTCTCGCACAAGGAGCGCATCGACAAGGTGGAGTATCTTTCGGTATATTTGCCGCTCAAGGACAAGAGCAATAGGGTTGTGGGGTATCTTAATCTGCCGTATTTTGCAGCCGAGGCTGAGATAGAGGAGGAGATGTCGAACTACATTGCTGTGTTTGCATCCATATTCCTGTTGCTTATATTTGTTGCATTGATAATAGGGCTTCTGGTATCGCGGCGGGTAACAATTCCGCTTTCGATGTTGCAGAGTTCTATTCGCAATATGGAGATTAACCGTGCCAAGAAGATAACATACGGCAGTAGTGATGAGATCGGGCGTCTTATTGAAGAATATAACCAGAAGGTTGATGAGCTGGCTGAATCGGCTCAGAAGCTGGCGGCTTCGGAGCGAGAGTCGGCATGGCGCGAGATGGCTCGTCAGATTGCACATGAAATCCGCAATCCGCTTACCCCTATGAAGTTGCGTATTCAGTATCTGGAACGCGCATATCAGGAAAACGCACCTGGCTGGGAAAAGATGCTAGAGCAGCTTCCGCAGATGCTTATCGAGCAGATTGATGTGCTTGATGCTACGGCATCGCAATTCTCCGAGTTCGCCAAGATGCAACTTCCGCAGAAGAAGGAAGTCAATCTGTGTGAGGTGATTGAAAATATTGTTGATTTGCACAACGGAACCAATGGCGTGGAGGTGCGCTGGGTCTGCAATGTCGATGGCGAGGCGGTTGTTATGGTTGACCGCGACCAGATTCTGCGTGTGTTTACCAACTTGGTAAAGAACAGTATACAGGCAATTCCCGAAGATCGAAATGGCGAAGTTGTGATTTCAATTTCCGACGATGGCGACCGCTATTTTGTGTCGGTGCGCGACAACGGATGCGGCATTGCCGATGAAATAAAAGCGAAAATTTTCCAGCCCAACTTCACGACAAAGTCGTCGGGAATGGGACTTGGATTAAGTATGGTGAAGAATATATTGTTTGGCAATGGCGTCGAAATCGACTTTGATACCGAAGTGGGCGTTGGCACCGAGTTTAAATTGTATTTCGAGAAATTGGGGAAATAAAGCCCAATTTTGTCAATTTGTAAAGGAATAAAAATATTTGTGTAAAACAATCTGTAGCGACGCAATGCATTGCGTCGCTACAATATATTTATGTGAACTGGATAGTGAGGAAATCTCCCTAAAATTATGAGATTTCATCACTATTGAAAAATGCAAAATCCAATTATAATATTGATTAACAATACATTACAAAATGCGCATATTATTAGAAACAATAATACAACATTCTAAACGCAAAAAATGTTTACACATAAAAATACACATAACACATTGAATATAAATAAATTAAATGCAAAATTAATTTTTCGGCAGTGAGGAAATGTGTGATTTTTTTTGAGATTTCCTCACTATTGAAAAATAATAATTGTATCTTTGTGGCGTAAAAACATACAGTTATGTTAACGGGAAGAAATGAAGAGAAACGGCAGTTGCTCAACCTTCTGGAATCAGACCAGTCGGAGTTTGTCGCCATATATGGACGCAGGCGTGTTGGAAAAACATACCTTATCAGGGAAACATTTAACCGTAGTTTTGCATTTCAGCATACTGGCATATTGGAAGCAAGCCTTCAGGAACAGTTGGCAGAATTCCAACATTCGCTTGTGGCATACGGACTTAGAAAATGTCCGCAACTGCCGAATTGGCACGAAGCGTTTCACCAGCTTGGTAATCTGTTGCTAAAGTCAAAGGAAAACAAAAAAGTAGTATTCATTGACGAATTGCCGTGGATGGATACGCCAAACTCAAATTTCATACGCGCCCTTGACCACTTTTGGAATGGATGGGCATCGGCACGAAAAGACATTATTGTAATTGTTTGCGGTAGTGCTACATCGTGGATTACCAATAAGATAATAATGAATTACGGTGGTTTGCACAACCGGCTTACTCACCAAATTTATTTGCGCCCGTTCACGCTTTTGGAATGCGAGCAATACTGCAAGTCAAGGAAACTCAACTACACGCGCAAACAACTGCTTGATGCCTATATGGTTCTTGGTGGTATTCCATACTACTGGAGTTTTTTGCAAAAGGGCAAGAGCGTTGCTCAGAACTTCGACAGGATGTTTTTTGCAGAGAACGGCGAAATGACAAGGGAATTCGATGCACTCTACGCTTCACTTTTCCGAAATCCAGAACCACATATCGCTGTAATAAAAGCACTTTCCACCAAAAAATCGGGATTGACAAGAAACGAAATCCTGTCCGAAACGAAATTTGACGACAACAAGACATTTGCCAAGGCGCTGAAAGAACTTGAGCAATGCGGATTCATCAGGAAGTACACCTGTCTAGGCAAAATAAGCAAGGACGCTATGTATCAACTGATGGACAACTTCACTCTATTCTATTTCAAGTTCATTCAGGAAAACAAAAACGGCAACCCGCATTTCTGGAGTTCGAGCCTTGACTCATCGGTACATAAGGCATGGGCTGGACTTGCATTTGAGAGGGTTTGCCTGCAGCATCTTCCAGAAATCAAAGCGGCATTAGGCTTCTCGGCGGTAATAAGTTCGGCACATTCGTGGACATTCAAGCCAAAATCAGACGATACAGAGCAGACCGGAGTACAGATTGATTTGCTCATCGACCGCAACGATGGCATTATCAACCTTTGCGAAATGAAGTATTCCGACGACACCTACTCCGTAAGCAAGGAAGACGACCAAAAGCTACGCCGTCGCCGTTCTGTGTTCGTACGCGAAAGCAAAACAAAGAAACCTGTACAGATAACTATGATTACCACTTACGGACTTTCAAAGGGCGGTTATTCCGACGATATTAGCAGTCAAGTAACAATGGAAGACTTATTTAAGGAGCGCATTGAATAGAAGCACCACAAGTTTAATTATCAACACATTACATCAATTTACAAAATTTCGATAGTGAGGAAATCTGCCTAAAATTTTGAGATTTCCTCACTATTGACCTGCACAATTCTATAAGCAATGCTCCTGCAAGGAAACGGCAAAGCCCATCAACCTCACAAACCTTAAACTATTAAACCTTCGAACTTTAAACCCTTGAATTGTTCGTTTTTTTACGACAGAGGGCTCCCATAAACAAATTTTCTTCTCTTTCCATTTTCTGCAACGATATATTTTTTCAAATATGTTCGACAAAAATTATTGTTTTAAGATCGATGGTTTGTAGAAGTAGGCAATTGTTTATTACATCGTCGGTGTGATATTATTTGTGCTTTTGTTGCTGATTTGAGGCTGCCCAAAAAGTCTTTATTGTCGTTTCTTTATTCGGATGTCTATTAGAAAGAATCCACAAATATTGAAATCATAAAATGGCTTGTCTTACTTTTTAGACAGTCTCTTTTGAAAAAGACCATTGTTTTTATATAGGCTTAGGTAAACATGTTGATTCTGTCATATATTTATTTGTAAAATTATAAGTACAGAGATAGGGGTTGGATTTATTTGCGTTTTTATGAATGCTGACTATACCGAATTAAATATTTACGAAGTGGATTTTATATTGATGTGAAAATTTGATTTTATAAGAATTCTTTTTTTATAAAAGATACCTTTTTAGCCTTTATTGCACGGAAACTCTCGCTGGGCAAATCTTTCATTGGTAAAACTTCATAGATAAATAGCCAATATCTATCCATGTCGTCAATTAATTTTTTTGCCTTCTCTTTAAATCGCATTTTCTTATCATTATTTTTCCCCTTTCCCCTAATCGTTTTTAAATACGATAATAGCATAAAAATACAATCACCACTTTCAAATGAATTTTCGACATGGTCATAAGATAAATCGAAATCGTATTTTAGAGACCAATATATAGCGAAACTACAAGATTCATAAATATGACGGTTATATCCCTCATTATAGACATCACAGGCGATTTCCTGTATTATTTCTTTAGAAACATTAAATGTGTCAAACACAAATTTTTCTAGCCAATGGACTAAATAAGGATATAGGCAAACGAGATGATGGATGGTGTTAATGTAATACGACATAGCACGCTTACCTAAATAAGTATTTGAAATGGTTTTAATTGCGTATGTATATACAGATTGGTTATTTGTACTATTAGCCAGATTAATAACCAAATCCAGATATGCTTTTAATCTATTAAAGTGAAATACGACTTTTTTGTCTTCAGTATAATCATTTCCAATGTGATAACAATTTAATGTCCTCAACCAATCAGAAACTGATGAGATTGGAAGTTTAACTATTTCTGTCTTTTTGGCGTTTAGTGTTAATTCATATTTTTTGAGACTCGTATTCAAATCCAAAAGAAAGCGTTCTGCTTCTTCGTCTGACCCCACATAACAGGTATAATCATCAATATTTCTGATATAATTGTAATTAGGAGCTAAATCTTGATCAATACAACATAATATAATTTCAGATAAGAGATTTGATGTGTGTGGTCCGATTAATAATCCATTGGTTTCTTCATTTTTTAGATTACGAACAAAATAATCAAGTTTATTGTACCATTCGTTTCTGTTGTCTTTATTCTTTTTAGCAATATCCTTACCTACAATAGCCCAAGAAAGTGAGTGCGAATAGATACTTGGAAAACAGTTTGAAATATCAGCAGAAACTCTAACTTTTTTCATAATTTGGAGTTTATCTAGAAACATTGATAAAGATGAATCCTTATCTGTGTAATGCTTATTCATTTCAAAAAGTAGTTTTTGCTTTTTTAGTTTTTGAATATGAATTTGACTTATTTTATATTTTTGGTTTGAAGTGTGATCTTCTAATACTTTCCTCAAATCCTGCCAATGGTCATAAATGTGTTTGCAAAGATTTGAATATGCAAATGGGTTGGGAATAGATATTCTTCTGGGGATATTTGTATTTCTTGTGGTTTCATACCTAATATAATCATATCCTTTCCCTTCAAACTTAGGGAACTCTTTTGTTTTACAATAATTGTAGAACTCTTCACTTGAAAAAATACTCGGCAATTTATCTGCAAACAATCCGAACCCAAGAAGACCTTCAAGCAACTCTTCTTTGGTAATTTCATTCATATAATCGCTATACTTTTTCATGATTTTAATGTAATAATTGATGCTTTTGAGAATCTTCTGACCAATTTAGATAATCTAATACAGACTTAAGTTTTTCCCCCATATTTTTTTCTATGTTTGCTATTAATACCAATTGAATAAACATTTTTATTGTTTCTTCAGGAACTTCGTGTCCAAATGTAATTGTTTTTTCGTTATTCATTTCATTTAGTGAGTTTTTTGTATGAATATCTGTAGCTTCATATCCGTAGACACTATGTATGCCATGTTTACTGCGTTTATATTTCCATGTATAAACATAAGAATTGCCCAAACTGCATTCTGTAAATTCTGAAATAAAATTTTTAATACGCCTTTTTTTTACAATCCATTTTATAATGAATATAAAAAGAAACAAGACAACTGTAGAGGCAAACCATATCCATAAAGGAAGTGTGACATTACAACCTAATATGTAGATTATGCCAGTAGTTATTAAGCTGCTAATAATTCCTATAATAATTTCATTTAATGTTTCTGCCATAATATGAATGTTATTTATTTTAAGGCAAAATAAATAAAAAAAACTGACATTAATAAATGTAATTGTAAACAAGGGAACTATACAATTCGTTCTTTTATGTGTTTAAATTTTCCTTCATTCAACAATGGGCAATTTGAATTAATCTACTAATATATAATTAGAATCGTCTTATAAGTTTATATTAAGTTTGCTTATTGCTTCTTCCTTCAATTTGTTCAATTCGCCAACATTGTGTTCATTTTGCTTGATTCTCTGAAAAATATCGGTTGCGATTGCATTCTTTTCGTCATCAAGCGGAAACTTGTCTGGGTGACATTCGACTTTTAGTGTATCATATAGTTTTTTCGCGAGGAAACCACTAGCTATAACATTATCAAAATCGACTTTGCCGTCAGCTTTCGCCTGTTGCTTCAATATGTCCAATTTGTCAACCGGTTTTGTTTTCCATCGTCTATGTACAAGTATTATTACAATCAATAATATTGCAATTACTGAAACAACTATAATCCATATCCAAGTATGAGAATCAGAATTCCCTGCTTGTTGTGAAACATTGCTCAAACTATCTGAAACAATTTTTAATGTATCTAAACTTTCCATTGCCATATTTTTAACAACCTAACATTAGATGATCTTTCAATGCCCAACGGCAACCATAATTGCCAACATCGCAATGCACTTCAAGGGTATCCCATCCAAGTACAACCAACTGACGGACAAGTTGTTCGTTGCTTAATATAGCTTCGCCAATATATTTAATATCCTGCTTGCTTAGCTGGGCTCCGCTCAACACACAAATTCTAAAACCAGAAGCCATCCACCGCGAGAATGAATGTCTATAATCACTACAACCGTGAGATATGCTTGCCTTTAGGCACGAAGGTACATACCCAGCAACCCATGCTTGGCGTGCAGCCATATTAAAGTCGTTTACAAGTTGTAATCTGTCGTTTCTCTCACGGAACCAACTTAATATCCTATTCCATAAATTCGCTAGTGGCATAATAATTCATATTTTAATGAGGGAAAATACATAATCCAATAATTGCAATTAATATAGTTCCAATTATCACTAAAAATATCGTCCATTTTGTTTTGTTATTCGCAGTCTTTTTATCTTTGGCTTTTTGAATTAGCATATTATAGTATTGTTCATTGACAGAATCACTTTCAATTGCTTTTGTCAAAACTAGCATAACATATTTATTATCACTGGGAATAATAACCTCCATTACCTTTTTTATGTAATAATCTTTTTCTGTACAGTCGTATCTAAAAGCCTCCGTTAGCATTTTGATTTTCGTATAATAATTAACATGGAATAACAGAAGGTCAAAAATATCTCGGATATGATATTTTTTCAGCATATCATCTTTTAAAATATATTTTGACACATAGTCTGAGAGTTTATTAAAATACCCTACCTGTGTATTATATCGCTTGATTTCCTGCATCTTATTTCTAAGCAAAACCAATTTCGCGTCTTGAATAAATACTTGTGCTTCATTTTCAATTTGCTCCAATTCAATAATATTGTCTGCACTTTGTTTTATCCTTGACTCAAAATGTATCGCTTTATTTACCATTTCCTCGTTGTATGGATTCTTGAACAATGACGGATTACAATACTTTGTCAAGTAATCATATTTCTTTTCTGTAGAAATTGTTATCCCCAATTCTCTTATTGCCTCATTCCTAATAGAATTCAACTCAGTAGAATTTTTGTCTTGAATTCTTCTTAATTGCCCATAAATTTTATTAGCCTTTGTTGCCATTTCCTCATCACCGCTAAAATTTGTGAAATCGCATTTAGCGAGTAACTCATCATATAGGGTGGGGTATTGACTTTTTATTGGGCTTGGATATTTGGGTTTGCTTTCCAAATCATCCATATTTTCAAAATTTGTGTCAATATTGGCATTGTTACCGCCAAAATATCCCCACGGATTATTTGCTCCTTCAGTATTTTCCATTATGTAATATTTTGAAAATCAACTACTATTAATCCATGTCGTCCCAATCTTTCTTGTTGTTCTTTACTTTGCCTATAATAGCAAAGACCACAGCCGTTAAAATTCCTATAAGCAATCCGACAAAAGCAGCTTCGCCACCGCTTGAATACCTTGATAATAGAACTAGTAATATCATGATTTTTAATTTAATAACAAACAATATTAATCATTATTTATTCAATCCGACACTAATAACAATCACAATAAAAGCTATGAATATTAATGCAAATGCAATTGTGGCAATTTTATCTTCTTTGTCATTCTTTCTTAATGACTCCGCTTCTATTTCATTTATTCTTGATTCAATTTCTTCTATTTGATTCTGAATACAGCTGTCAACGCCTAACTCCTTGTTGATATTTGTCGCTTCACGGCAATGTAGTTTCGCATTGGTGCAATCTCCGTATTCTATTGATTTCTTGCCAAAGTAAACTGAGCGTTTCAAAATAAAAGGCTTTGCTTCTATTTCAATCTGTTCAAGTTGCCGAATGTCGTCAGCATTTTTCTTTGTCCTTTCCTCAAAATCAATTGCAGAATCAATCAAATCCTTGTCATAAGGTTCTTTATATTGTATAGGATTGAAGTATTCCATCAGAGAATTATACTTTTTCTCTGTGGAAATCTTTATGCCAAGTACGTCAATAGCTTCATTCCTTATTTCTTTAAGTCTATTTAATGAATCTCCACCAGCAAATTTTACTTTAGCATATATGTCATTGGCTATTTTTGCTTTTTCTGGATTATCTCTGAAATTTCCAAAGTCACATTTGGAAAGCAGTTCTTCATATAACGAGGAATATGAATCTGGTATTGGGTTAGGGTATTGTGGTGAGTCTTCATCCATATCCACAAATTTAGGCTCTGCTTCTGGATTGTTCTCAGGAAACAGATTGCTCCATGGGTTATTTGTTGAGTCCATTTAGGCAACACACTTTTTCTCCGCCAAACTCCCAATGCGGCATTTTTTTTACTTTGGTTAGGCATATAAAAAAGAAGCGTGGAGTCCGTACTTATTGCCCGCTCCACTTGCAGAGGCCTTCGCATTGCCCATCCCTGTAAAACGAGCAACGCAGAAGTCCACGCTGTATAACGATAAGGTAATATCGTATAACGCAGACATCTACCATTGCTGTTGTTTCGACAGGAATTCAGAAGTTTGCGAAGTTTCTGCAAGTCAAAACAAAGCGTAAGTAAACGCCTATTTCAAATATGTCGTTCCTAAATTGGAACGCTACAAAATTATAAACATTTCTAAATGTGGGAAAAGATTTTTGGAGATTTTTTGCAAATATCTGGATGTGGATATCAAGAAAAGATGTTTATTAATTGTAGGCATACAAAATTTCAATCTATTTTTCTTTCAGCGCAATTTTTTATGTATTTTTGCAGTTGTCTCAAAATTGTTATGATGTCGAATAAATTATTCTCTTTTGTAGTAGTGCTTATTTTGGGTGGCGTTAGCCTATTGACAAATTCCTGTATTAAAGAAAAGCGTTCAGATGATCAATCAGCAGCAATGCTGGAAATGACAAGCGACCAAGAGAAGCTTATGATTAGAGAAGACAAATGTACAGAGCGACATTTATATCCCGATTTCATCTGGATGGAAACATATTCCAAATACATTCATGACAGCATAGATGCACAAGCATATAAAAGCTACACATTGTGTTATGTCGATAATGACACAATACCTGAGTTATGCATTATGGGCACCAGTTATGCCGATGGGGCTTTGATATTGTCGCAACATAAGGGAAAATGTTCTTGTTTAAAATGTCATTGGTCGCCATACTATATCGAACGAAGTGGACTGATAAATGATGGCTGGGCGCATAGCGGAAGTTTTGGAAACTGCATATATGCATTGACGAGCGATGGCTTTCAAAAACGCATAACTACAGAAGCTATATGGCATGATAATGATATTGCGACAGCTACTGATGATTATTTCGTTTTTTGGATAGACGGAATTGCAATTGACACAATAAAAGGTAATAATGACGAGGATGCTTATAATCAATGTAAAAAGGTTAAAAGCGAATTAGATAAGCTCTATTATTCACAAGGAGAAAGCAAATGGGTATTGGACAGTACTAATGAAGAATACTCTATTGCAAATATTTATTAGGCACGACTGAGTATATTTTAGAGAAACACAAAGTGCAGAGATTTCGCAACGGAAAATCGTGAAGGAATAAAAATATTTGTGTAAAACAATCTGTAGCGACGCAATGCATTGTACCGATACAATTTTATGTAACATAGAATTAAAAATATAATCCTCCCTTTTCTTTTTTTTAATATATTTGCCGAAAATTGCACAATTATGCAGCGAAAGAAAATTGTAAACGAAATAAGCAGTGCGCTAAAGCAGTTGCCTTACGACATAGAGGTTCGCCTTTATGGTTCGGAAGCCCGTGGCGATGCGCGTAGCGACTCCGACATTGACCTGCTCATACTTGTAAACCGTGCAAAAGTAACCGCCGAGGACGAAATGAAAATATTCGACCCAATCTATAATATCGAGCTAAATAGCGGAATAATAATTAATCCCATCATAATGCCACGAGACGAATGGGGCAAAATGGTTACTCCGTTCTATGAAAATGTTAAGCGAGACGCTATAATTTTGGACTGACAAAACAAATCGAATGTGTTGTTTTGGCAGCGTAAAATCAGAATCATTTTGTGTTGTATCGTAGGGTTTGGTTTGAAACCATACCCTACGATATACAATCACAAAATTTCAACCTATTCTTTTCCCACAGTGCAATTTTTATGTATTTTTGCGGTGGTTACAAAATTGTTATGATGTTGAATAAATTGCGCTTTTTTGCCGTAGTGCTTCTAATGGGAAGCCTTATGGTTTCGTGCAGCAAGAAGGCTGAACGCTTTGAGCTGCCAGAAGAAAATCTTGTGGAATATGTCAACCCGATGGTTGGAACCGATGTACACGGACATACATTTCCGGGTGCGGTAATGCCTTTCGGAATGGTTCAGCTTAGTCCCGATACCCGCCTCGACGGCTGGGACGGTTGCAGCGGCTATCACTTTACAGATTCGGAGATTTATGGTTTCACACATACCCACCTCAGCGGAACTGGTTGCTCCGACTACGGCGATGTGCTACTTATGCCTATGTGCGGAAAGTTCTCGACCGACAACAAGGAATATTCGTCGCATTTCTCACACGATACCGAAATCGCTGAGCCAGGCTACTACGCCGTGAAACTTTCCGACGATGACATAGATGTGGAACTCACCGTTTCTCCGCGCGTCGGTTTGCACCGCTACAAGTTCAACCGCGAAGGCAAGCGCTATATTGTCCTCGACCTCGAACACCGCGATGTGGTTTTAGAGGCTGGTCTGCGCAAACATTCCGACAACTGCTATACTGGCGTACGTCGCTCGCACGCGTGGGCCGACAACCAACACCTGTACTTTGCAATGAAATTCTCGACTGATGTCAGCATTGTAGAACCTGCCGACTTTGACTGGGAGAGCGATTCTCTATGCCGTCCCGACAAGATCGTGTATGTTTTTGAAATCGCTGATAGTGCTGTGAAAGAAGTTCTTGTAAAGGTTTCCATTTCGCAGGTTGACGAGGAAGGTGCGCTGAAGAATATGGAGCAGGAAGTTCCGAACTGGGATTTCGATGCTCTGCGCAAAGATGCTTCCGACGCATGGAATCGCGAACTTAACAAGATTATCGTCAAGGGTGGCAGCGAGGAACAGCGCAAGGTTTTCTATACCGCAATGTACCATTCGTTTATACAACCGACTTTGGCTCAGGATGTTGACCTTCGCTATCGTGGTACCGACCTGCAGGTTCACTCGAGTGACGACTTTACCACATATACCGTTTTCTCGCTGTGGGACACCTACCGCGCTGCACATCCGCTATATACCATAACGCAACAGGCACGCACTGTCGATTTCATCAAGACTTTCATTGCCGAATACTCGCAGGGCGGAAGGTTGCCAATGTGGGAACTTTCGTCAAACTACACGGGCTGTATGATTGGTTATCACTCTGTTCCGCCTATGGTTGATGCATTTTTCAAAGGTATAAAGTTCAAAAATCTTGAAAGTCTTGCACTCGAGGCTATGCTTTCGACAGCAACCGCCGACGAACTTGGCAAGCGCTATTATGCCCGTCACGGATTTATGTCGGTGAACGAGGAGCACGAGTCGGTATCGAAAAACCTCGAATACGGCTTCGATGACTGGTGCATTGCCCAGTTTGCAAAATCGCAGGACGACAATGAAACCTATCGCGAATATATGATTAGAAGTCAGGCTTACAAGCATATTTTCGACAAGAGTTGCGGCTTTATGTGTCCTCGTCAGAACGGTTCGTGGAAGGAGAATTTCGACCCTAAAGAAATTGATTTCAACTTCACCGAGGCAAATTCGTGGCAGTATTCGTTCTATGTTCCGCACGACATTCTCACTTTTATCGACCTTATGGGCGGCAACGAGGCTTTCGAGGCTAAACTCGACGAACTTTTCACCACTGGCAGCGAAACTTTCGGCAAGGATCTGAAAGACATTTCTGGTATGATAGGCCAGTACGCACACGGCAACGAACCGAGCCATCATATTGCTTATATGTACAATTATTGCGGCAAGCCGGCCAAGACACAGAAGCTCGCAAGGCAGATAATGTCTGAAATGTACAACTCGACTCCTTCGGGCAACTGCGGTAACGAAGACTGCGGACAGATGTCGGCGTGGTATGTGCTCAGTGCGATGGGATTCTACCCTGTAAATCCCGCAAATGGTGTTTACGACATTGGCAGTCCGATTTTCGACACCGTACAGATAAACCTCGAAAACGGCAAGAAATGCCTGATTGTGGCTCACGACAACAGCCCCGAAAACATTTATGTTGCCAAGATGGAAATTAACGGAAAGCCATACACAAAGTCCTACATTTTGCACTCCGACATTGCCGACGGTGCACGTATCGACTTCTATATGACTTCAGACGAAAATATTACATTCGGCAGCAATCCCGAAGACATTTACCAGTCGCGCATCGAAGAGTTCAAGGTTGTACCGGCTCCGTATGCAAAAACTGGCGTTCGCACATTCCACGATTCGCTAAAGATTGAACTTGCATGTATCGACGACAATGCAAAAATCTATTATTCGATAAATAATGGCGAGGAAAAACTATATTCCGAACCGTTAACCATCAACGAAACAAGCACTTTGACTTTCCATTCCGAGTGCGATGGATATGAACCGTCGAAGCCAGTGGAAGCCAAGTACATAAAAATAGACCGCGACCGTCGTATAAAGTTGCTCAGCAAATATACGCCGGCATATAGTGCTGGTGGCAACGATGCTTTGGTTGACCATCTGCGTGGTGGCAACGATTTCCGCACTGGCGAATGGCAAGGCTATCAGGGACAGGACTTTGAGGCTGTAGTCGATTTGGGAGAAGTGAAGGAAATCGAATCGGTCGAGACTGGTTTCATTCAGGATGTGAAATCGTGGATTCTTTTCCCGAAATATGTTGAGTACTACACATCTAGCGATGGTGTGAACTTCAAGAAGGTTGCCACTGTAAACCATAATGTAGCCGACAACGACTACCGTCAGCAGATTTACAATTTCCGCTGTGAACCGCAGAACTGCAAGGCGCGTTATGTGAAGGTGTTTGCAAAGTATTACGGTACGCTTCCCGAATGGCATCTTGGTGCCGGTGGCGAAACGCATCTTTTCCTCGATGAAATTGAAATTGTTGAAAAATGATTTTTTTGTAAATTTGCATCGTAAACATTAAAAGGAGAGGACAAATTATGGCAACAGCAATAGCAGCGGTTCCTGTATTGACTGGCGAAGCGGCAGATCGTTTCGACATGATGATGGAAAAAAGCGAGGAGCAGCGTGGCTCTATTGATTTCAGTAATGAAATTGCTGAGGCGAGAGCAATTCTTGCAAAGGCAAATTTTAATGATTAGAACGGATTATGGCAACAGCAATAAGAGCAATTCCGACACTTTACGGAGAAACAGCGCTGCGTTTTGAGCAAGAAGCAGCCGCCACTGAGCAGAATCCTGGAACACAGGATTATTGCCACGAATCAGAACTTGTTGCCAAGTATGCAAAATTTACCAATATTCTATGAGTTTATGAAAATAATTAAGATTATTTTGATTGTGATTATGGCTGTATTGCTTTTCTCCTCCTGCGAAAAGGATGAAAACAAATTGACTGTTACAAATCTTGAATACACCGACTGTCTTGAGCGTCCCAAAAACCTAAAGACCACAATTACCTATTACAACAATACCATTTCAATTTTGCACGAATACCTTCCTGCAAATTGCAATTTTCAAGGCGTTCTTGTAACCCCGACAATTGATGAGGAGAACAAAATTATTGAGATAGATGTTGACCCGATTGTGGTGCAAGCAGATTTGGATTGTGAGTGCGAAATCAATGTGTCGTACACCTTCGAGAATTTCTACAAGCGCAATGCCGACTATACATTTATAATCAGGGAGAACAATCAAGAGATTTATAGGGGAGAGGAAAGACTGTAGTGTGGGCAAAGTTCAAAAATCATTGTTCTTTGCCAATTCTTTCATTGATGAACTTTACAAAATCTTCAAGTTTTACGGCGTCTTTTATGTTTGCTTCTCCACTGCATGTCCTGCGTAGGGATTTTAGGTGGGCACCGTTGCCGAGGCTTCTGCCGAATTCATCTGCTAAAGATCGAATGTATGTGCCTTTGCTGCAGGTTATTGTTACGTTTACAATCGGAAGTTCTATGCTGTTAATTGCAATGTCGTAAACTGTGATTTTTTTGTGCTTCAGTTCTACCGTGCGACCTTTTCTTGCGAACTCGTATGCTCGCTTGCCGTTTACCTGTACCGCCGAATACACAGGTGGCATCTGTTCACGTTCACCGCAAAGTCCTGCAAGTGCTTCACGTATTTGCTGTTCGGTAATGCCACTTATGTCGTATGTTTTGTCTATTTTGGTTTCAAGGTCGAAGGATGGCGTTGTGGCTCCAAGGTAAAATTCGGCCTCGTAAACCTTTGTGCTACCTTGTAGTTCTTCTATCAGCTTGGTTTTCTTGCCAGTGCATAGCACAAGTATTCCCGTAGCAAGCGGGTCGAGAGTGCCGGCATGTCCAACCTTGAATTTGCGTATGCCAGTGTATTCGCTGATTTTTTTGCGCACCTTGTTTACCACGTCGAACGAAGTCCACGAGTACGGTTTGTCGAAGATTATAACTTCGCCAGCCTCAAAATCCGGCAGCCTGTCAAGCGAAAAGAAATCCATTTAGCTGAGGAAAATTATAGTGGCTATACCTGCGAGGGCGCAATATACAGCGAACCATATCAGTTTGCCCTTCTTCACAATGTTTATCATAAGTTTGCAGGCAAGACAGCCAACCACAAATGCAGTTATGAAGCCCACAGTCAAAGGTAAAGCTCCTATTGAAGCGGTTGCAGCATCTGCACTGCCCTTTGCGATTTTCAAAACATCGAGCAAAGCTTCGCCGAGGATTGGAGGAATTACCATGAGGAAAGAGAACTGAGCAAGATTTTCTTTCTTGTTGCCAAGCAAAAGTCCCGTAGCGATTGTACTTCCAGAACGAGAAAGTCCGGGCAATACAGCAGCTGCCTGAGCAATACCAATCACAAATGCATCAAGCATGGAGATTTTTTCTTTCTGGCGTGGCCTGGCAAAATATGCAAATGTCAATAGTGCTGCAGTTACAAGCAGGCAGATTCCTACTACAAGTAGCCCTGAACCAAAAATCTCTTCGACAGTATCTTTGAACAGGAATCCGACAATGGCAACAGGAATCATGGAAATAATGATGTTAACCAAATATTTCATCTCGTCGTTCCACTTGAACTTGAAAAAACCTACGAACAGCCACACTATTTCTTTCCACAAGATAACCAATGTACTAAGTACCGTTGCCACATGTACAGCCACGGTGAAAGTCAGGTTTTCCTCGCCGTTTAGTCCAAAAAGTTTTGCGCCTATTGCCAAATGCCCGCTACTGCTAACTGGCAGATATTCGGTAAGTCCTTGAATCAAACCGAGTATTAATGCTTCGAGCCAGTCCATTCGCTAATTGTTTTTTGAGCGCGGACGCCACATTATTGCAAAAATTTCTACTGCGAAGCCGATAATAAGCACTATTGGAGCAAGAGTTATGCGACGGAAGCTGAATATTTCTTGGTTGAAAACATTCGGGTCGTCCGAGCCACCGCCAGCCATAAGTGCATAGCCAATAACAAGTATTACGAAGCCAATAGCAAGGGCAATGTAGTTTTTCTTGCCAAGTGCAAAGCCGTTCTTTGCATCTCCAGCAGGCTTCTTTTCTATCAGTAGGTCATTTTTTGCCATATCTGTAAAATCAAAATTCGTGTTAGTAACAAACCGCAAAGATAATGCTTTAGGTTTGAAATAGAAAATGGATTTTAGGATTTTTGTTTTTTGCAGATTCTCAAATACATGAAGTAATATGGATCATCTTCTCCAAAGTGCGAAAATTGCAACAAAAAAGCAAACTTTAGCACATTTGAAGCATAGATTGCTAATTGAAAAGTCTTAATAAACAACAGATTATTGTTATGCACCTTTCCCCATTTCGTATGCTTCTTGCAACTTGGCGTTCCCTGCAATATCATTCGGGTCGTTCACGCCACCACAGAAAACATGTCCCTTGAGGGCAGACTTTCCATAGCAGTCAATCCAGCCCGTCAAACCGCCTTCGGCACGCTTAGGAACAAACTCCTCGTTCTCGGCAGCCGTGGTAAGCAGATAAATGTCGCGGAAACGGTAGTCCTTGGGATACATTGCGTTCATACGGTCGATCAGGGTTTTCATCTGTCCCGACATTTCGTAGTAGTAAATTGGTGTCGCCCAGCACACTACATCGGCATTAAGCACACTGTCCATAATTGCAGGAACATCGTCCTTGAATACACACGCACCAGTCTTCTGGCACGACAGACAGCCGACGCAGAACTTGATTTCCTTGCCTCTGAGCGAGATGAGTTCCACTTGATTTCCAGATGATTTTGCACCTTCGGCAAACTGCTCCGCCATTGCGTGGCTGTTGGAGCCGGGGCGGAGACTTGTTGAGATAACGGTTACTTTTTTCATATTTTTATATCTTTGATTAATGACAAGTCATTACTAGACAGGGCCTTGAAATTGGTCTCAATTTTCTCAATGTCCCAATCCCACCATTTCAGTTGCAGCAGAAAGGAGATGAATTCGTCGTCAAAACGCATCCTGACCACTCGGCACGGATTACCCACAGCAACAGCGTATGGAGGAATGTCTGAGGCAACAACAGAGTTGGCTCCGATAATTGCTCCGTCACCTATATGAACGCCTGGCATGATGGTTACATGCTGGCCAATCCAGACATCATTGCCCACAACGGTATCACCCTTCAGAGGCAATTCATCTTTCACGGGAGCAATGGCACTTCCCCAGTCGCCACCAATGACATAAAACGGATAGGTTGTCACACCGTCCATCCTATGATTGGCTCCATTCATGACAAACTCCACGCCCTTGGCAATAGCGCAGAATTTGCCAATAATCAGCCGGTCACCTATGAAATCGTAGAAATGAGTGACATGCTTCTCGAACTGGTCGGCACCATCCACATCATCGTAATAGGTATAGTCGCCGATGATGATACGTGGGTTCTTCACCACGTTCTTGATGAAGCAGAGGCTTGGGATGTTGGGATTCGGAAAAGCCTCGTTTGGGTTGGGTCGGTTTACTTTCATTGTCATAAGTTGAGTTCTCTTAAATAAAAAATAATAGGTCTATCCTCAAGGGATATGATTACCTTCGACACTGTCATAGTGGTCGCAGCGGATGAAGCCAGCGCGGAGGCTTGTTGAGATTACGATTACTTTTTTCATTGCGCTTTTATTTAGCGGGTTTCCACTTGCAGCGTACCGGCGAAACTATTGCGCCTTCCTTCTTGAGTTCGGCAAAAGCCTTGTCAACTTCCTTGCGGTCGGCACCGAGAGCCGTCGTGATTTCACCAGCCGAGACGGGCTTGCCAGCCTCGCGCATTGCCTTTAATACTTGTTCTTTCATTGCGTTGTGTTTTAAATTTATTAGTGTTGCAAACTTAAGGATTTTGTGAGGATAAAACAATGGCTTGATAAAAAAAACACCTAATTCGATAAAATTGAATTTCTGATATCATTAATTTAATTGATCTTGTTTTGCTTAATGCACACAAAACTTCTTGATTGTGAATTGGTTATGAAAAATCGTACAAATTTACGATTGAATCGAAAAATTGTACTATTTTTGTCTCGTTAAATCTAAACGATATGATTGATAGGATAATAACACCTAAGTTGAAGCACTTGATGACATTATACCCAATAGTGCTTCTGACTGGTCCAAGACAATCGGGCAAATCCACGCTCCTAAAAAGTGTTTTGCCAGATTATGATTATGTATCTTTGGAAGATTTGGATAACAGGGAATACGCCAAGAACGACCCTCGTGGCTTTATCGCGGCTCATCCCGACAAAACAATTATAGACGAGGCTCAACTTGTACCATCATTATTTTCCTATTTGCAGACGCACATCGACAAAGAGCAACGAGACGGGATGTTTGTATTGTCTGGCTCACAAAACTTTCTGCTAATGCAACAAATTTCACAGTCGCTGGCAGGTCGTGTTGCAATACTTGAGCTTATGCCTTTCTCGCGCAGAGAATTAAAATCAGCAGGAATACTTCCTCGGAATGTGTGGCAGGAAATCTTTGTCGGCGGTTATCCGCGATTGCACGACAAGCAGATGCATCCAACCGAATATTATCCGTATTACATCAGAACTTACATTGAACGCGATGTAAGGCAACTGAAAAACATTTCGGACTTAAGCCTTTTTATAAAATTCATCAAATTGTGCGCAGGACGAATCGGACAAATCCTGAACATATCGTCGATTGCCAACGATTGTGGGATTGCAGTCTCAACTGCGCAGGCATGGCTTAGTGTGCTTGAAACAAGCTACATAATATATCTGCTTCGCCCCGACTACAACAACTTCTCGAAACGACTTGTAAAATCGCCAAAACTATATTTCTGCGATACTGGACTTGCTTGTTCAATACTTGAAATAAAGGCAGCCAACCAGCTCGAAAGTCACTACCTTAACGGCGGTCTATTTGAAAACTATGTCATAAATCAATTCCTAAAGGCTTCGTACAATGATGGAATAGAACCGCATCTGTCATTTTGGCGCGACAGTAAGGGAAACGAAATAGACCTTATTGACAATAGTGGAGAAAAACAAATCGCATACGAAATTAAATCTGCCAAAACTTTCTCAACTGACTTTGTAAAGGGATTGCATTACTGGTCAAAACTTTCACAAGCGGAAGCTTCTCAATGTAATGTTGTATATACCGGAGAAAAAGTAATGCAGATGAGCGATTGCAACTTATTGACATTAAATGAAATATAATCTAATCGTACAAATTTACGATTGAATCGAAAAATTGTACGATTAAAAAACTTGCACCGAGCAATGTGCAGATGCAAGTTCAAGGCATTAATATTTTTTTTCTATTCGTGCTTGTATATTGTTCCGTTGTAGTCAATGTAATCGCTGATTACAACAAAGGTGGTTGGGTGGTAGTCGACAGATTCTGGTTCTTCTTGTTCTTCGGTAGGACTGCCCAATGTCGCATAGAATATCCATGTTTTGCTTTCGTCGCATTCTAGCACCAGACCGCCTTCTGGCGTATGCTTCTGAATTGCCTTGGGGTCTTTTGCAAAAATCTGTGCCAACGAAATGTTTTTGTCGTATTCTGCGTCGCTCTTTTCTACAGTTATTGCAATTAGCGTGTCGTTAACTACTGCCCATTGTACTCTTAGCGATTCGCCATTTATGCTTACGGCATTAATTTCGTCAATCTGCACATTTGGATACTTTTCTGCAATTCCGGGCTTTTTGTTCACGTCATTTTTTGTTTCGCAAGAACAAAACACAACCATTGTGGCTATTGCCAATGCTGGCATGAAAAATCTAAAAATTCCCATAACTTATTAATTAAGTGATTAACAAATATTATCGTGACAAAAATAATAAATTGTAATTATCTGACAAATAAATTTCATTAAAAAATCACGCCATCAATATGCTTTCGTATTCAATAATTCATTACCTTTGACTTTTTAAAAATAAAGTAAAAATGGATAACAACGTATTACAGAAAGCAAAATACTGGACAAGTGAAGTTTTCGACGAGCAGACCCGCAAGGCTGTAGCCGAAATGATTGAGAACAACCCCGAACAGCTGAACGAAAGTTTCTACAAGGACCTTGAGTTCGGAACTGGCGGTCTGCGCGGAATCATGGGCGCAGGAACAAACCGCATGAACCGCTACACAGTTGGAATGGCAACTCAGGGCCTGGCAAACTATCTGCTTGCAAACTGCGACAAGGCTAAGGGAATTAGCTGCGCAATAGCCCACGATAGCCGCAACAACAGCCGCGAATTTGCAAAAATCACCGCATCGGTACTGTCGGCAAACGGAATTAAGGTGTATCTGTTCGACAAGTTGCGTCCGACACCCGAACTGTCGTTTGCAATCCGTCACTTGCACTGCAACTCGGGAATCGTCATCACCGCTTCGCACAACCCGAAGGAATACAACGGATACAAGGTTTACTGGAGCGATGGTGGTCAGGTAATTCCGCCGCATGACAAAGGCATAATCGAGGATGTAAGAAAAGTCACAGTCGAGGACATCAAGTTCGACGATGCCTTGAAGAATGTGACGGAAATTGGCGCCGATGTCGACAATGCCTACATCGAAACACTCAAGTCGTTGTGCCACAATGTAAAGGACAATGCAAGTGCAAACTTGAAGATCGTATATACACCGATTCACGGTTCGAGCATAAGCGTACTGCCGCAGGCTCTGAAGAGCATTGGCTTCAACGATGTCAACATTGTTGAGGAACAGGCAGTTCCCGACGGCAATTTCCCGACTGTAAAGTCACCGAACCCCGAGGAGCGCGAGGCTCTTACGCTTGCAATCCGCAAGGCCGAGCAAATCGGAGCCGACATCGTATTCGGTACCGACCCCGACAGCGACCGTCTTGGCGTAGTGGTAAACCACAATGGCAAGTTCGTAATCCTCAACGGCAACCAGACAGCATCGATACTCGTGCATTATCTTCTCGACAGCTTCAAGTCCGAAGGTCGTCTGAAAGGAAAGGAATTCATCGTTAAGACCATCGTTACTACTGAACTTATTCCACAGATTGCCAAGGATTACGGCGTAAAATGTCTTGATGTTCTCACAGGCTTCAAGTACATTGCCGAGGAAATCGAAAAGAACTACGGCAAGATGCAGTTCATTGGTGGTGGCGAGGAAAGTTACGGATTCCTTGCTGGCGATTGTGTTCGCGACAAGGACGCAGTAATTGCCTCGATGCTTGTTTGCGAAGCTGCTGCAAGAATGAAAGCACAAGGCAAAACCTTGATGGACTTGCTGTTGGATATTTATACAAAATACGGCTTCTACCTCGAAGGACTGAAGTCGCTCACCAAGCCCGGACAAAGCGGAATGCAGGAAATAGAGGCTATGATGGAGAAATTCAGAAGTACGCCGCCCGAGTCGATTTGCGGAGTGCAGGTTGTGATGGTTCACGATTTCCAGGCTCGCAAGTCGTACGACAAAATCAGCGACCTCTGCTACGACATTACTCTGCCCAAGTCGAATGTACTGCAGTACGATCTCGCCGACGGCAGCAAGATTACAGTCCGTCCGTCGGGCACCGAACCAAAGATTAAGTTCTACATTGGCGTAAAGGGCAAGCTCGAAACTCCGAGCCAGTATGAGGCAACCGAGGAGAAATTAAAGGCAAGGATCAACGAAATAATTGAAACAATAACTAAATAATTGCAATAATGAATCAAATGAATGAGCCTTTGAATCAGTCTGGTGAAACATTAAACCAGAATGAAGAAACGTCAAATGAGATTGTCGGATTGTCAAATCAAACTAATGAATCGACAGCCCAGGCTAATGCCAATTCGAATAATAGAACTGACAAGCCAAATAATGGAAAGGTAAAGGATGGCAGCGGTTGTCTGGCTGCTACATTAATCGGTGGAGTGTTATTTGTTTTTCTGATGATATGCGGTATATATGTGTGGAGTTCATATAACACTTTGGTAAAATCGGAACAATCTGTTGAGAGTTCTTGGGCAGATGTCCAAACAGCATACCAGAAGCGTGCTGACCTTATCCCCAATTTGGTAGAAACAGTAAAGGGGTATGCTGCACACGAGAAGGAAACCTTGACGGCTGTAATTGAAGCTAGAGCCGCTGCAACTTCAGCCAATATTAGTGCGGACAAGCTAGATAACGAGAGCTTTGCTCAGTTTCAAGCTGCTCAGGATCAAGTGTCTAATGCTTTAGGACGCTTGCTCGCAGTACGGGAGGCTTATCCCAAATTGAAGGCTGATGCTCACTTCATGGAGTTGATGGGAGAACTGAAAGTTGTAGAGTCTGAAATAGCTGCAAAGCGAGAAGCGTTTAATACAGCGGTTAAAGACTACAATGTACTTGTAAAAAAGTTTCCCAAGAACCTAGTGGCAAAGATGTTTGGCTTCAACGAAAGGGCTTACTTCGAAGCTAGTCAGGCAGCACAGGAAGCGCCCAAGGTACAGTTTTAATTGAATACTAACCGTCGTTCCGCAAAGTATAAAGCCGCTCCCTGAGCTTGTCGAAGTATCGAAGGGTCGGCTATGCAATGTTTTGCGGAATGACATTAAAAAGTAATAATTATGAGCAAAAACATTTTTTTATTAGCAGTCGCAGCAATGTTTATGTTGCTGTCGTGCAACAATTCAGACAAGAATTCAGATGATAAAAAGTCGGAGAGCGATGCAGAAGCAGCAACTGAAGCAAAATCGGTACAGACCGGACAGGCAGTAGAAGAACATTCAGAAGAACAGGTCGCACATATCAAGAGTATCGATGTGTTTTTGGGCGGTGAAAAGACAAACACAATCACTTTCAAGTACGATGACAAGGACCGTCTTGTAGAGTCAAAAGGTGAATATGATGTATATACCATATCTTACTCTGCCGACGAAATCAAGGTCGCTGCCGAATCTTCGACAACAACCTACAAATATTCCAACGGCAAGCTAACTACAGGTTGCATCGATATGGGCAAACAAGGCAAGATTAATATGAAGTACACTTACGAAGGTGACAAAATTAGTTGGCTAACCCGCGAATTCGATCCAAATCCAGACCCATATTACACTAGCCAGGACTTTATATACAAGTGGAAAGATAATTGCATGTCCGAATTTACTATAGTTTACAACACCGAAGATATGGAAGAACCGCAATCGACTACGGAATTTGAATATACGAACATTAAAAATCCGTTTACAATAGATGTCTTTACAATCTTTTATTCCGAACCTGGAGTTTCATCGTTTGGAAAGGATTTGGCGTCGGAATATCTTCCTTCGAAGTCGCATTTCAGTGGCATTGTCGATGGTTGGGAAACGGAAGAGACAGATACCTTTGAATACAAAACCGACGATGCTACCGGCAGGATAACCGAGATAATAATTCATGTCGAGAATGTAACCAATTACGACGGTGAAGTCGAAACTGATAATAGTATCCAGACTATAAAGCTTAACTACTAGATTTTAAATGTATGCTATGAATAGACAAGTATTATTGATAGTTGTTGTGTTTGCACTCACCTTGATGTCTTTTGGCAATTACGACAAAAAAGGTGCAGAAGAAACCAAATCTGTTGTTCATTTTGCAGAACAGAATGTTGAAGAAGTGACAGACGAGCCACAAGAACTGGTTGTCAAAAGTATTGAGGTTCTGATTTACGGAGAGCATTCGCAGACAATCACGCTAAGGTACGACGACAAGAACCGTCTTGTTGAGGTTGTCAATGAAGATGCGGAAGCCGGCAGTATAATTTATACAGGCAACGAAGTTAAGCTCGTAGAAGATTTTTCAACGACAACTTACAAGTATTCCGGAGGCAAACCCACTGAAGGTTGTATAGATATGGGCGAATATGGCAAGATAAACATAAAATACACTTTCGACGGTGATAAAATAAGCCGCATTAGACGCGATTTCGTTTCAGAGGGTGGAGGCGATTTGGTCACGTACGTGTGGAATAAAGATTGTATAATCAAGGAGACAAGGGTGTACGACGACATGGAAATTCCACTTGAGACTACATTTGAATATACCAAAATTCGCAATCCGTTTACAATAGATGTTTTGTCTATCATTAATTCCAGCCCAGGCGTTTCATCGTTTGGAAAAGGCTTTGTTTCTGAGTTCCTTCCTTCAAAGTCGGTATATAATGGTTTAACAGACGGATACATTGAAACTGTTACAACTACCACATACGAATATGTTGTGGATCAGGCAACTGGTAAAATATCTGCAATAAACATTGATGTTAAGGAAGAAATGAACGATGGTGGAATCATTGATGTATCAACTAATTCCATAACTGTAAAATTGAAGTATTAAGGTCATGTGTTTTAGATGTTTTGCGATTTTTGTGTTGGCGGTGGTATTTTTTGCTTCATGTGGAGAGGCAGATAATGAGAAAAAAGAAAAAAAAGTTGATAAAATTCCAGAAGTCGCTACAGACAGCATTGTAGAAGAGGAAGTAGTTCCAGAAGAGCCGTCACAATTGGTAAAGGGGCTTGAAATCATTGATAAAGATGGCAGGAAGAGCCAAGTTTTGTTCGAGTACGACGAATACGACCGTCTTGTACGCACAACAGCAAGGCGCAATGGTGGAGGGGAAAACGTTTGCAACATTACCTATCGCGATGGAACCATAATTTGCGAAGATGCTACGCATAAACTTACCATTACATTGGATTCCGACAGCTGTGTCAAGAAGGAGGAAATGATTTCGGAAAGAGAAAACTTTGTGATGAGGTACAAGTATAAATCGGGTAAGCTCAGCGAATATATCAATGAGGCCGATTGCGGCAACCAATATTTCTGGGATGAAGGCAATATTGCCAAGGTGTTTGAGCACTCCTGTGACGAATCGTTTTCATACGACACTGTTATGTACAAGTATAGCGACATTGTAACTCCCAATATAAATATATTGTCATTTGTAGGGGAGAGCGGTAGTCTACCTACGGCTGGGTCGGTTGCCCCAAGGGGAATTGTTTCGCATTTTATGCCGTCGGAGTCTACTGTTAACGTTTACAATGATGCAGGTGTCGTCATGGGAACCACAATCTCGAAGTATGATTACACAACCGACGAGTACAATCGTATAACCGGCATTGCTTATAGCATTCGGTTTGGCTACGATGGAAACTTCGAGGATTATGGCAAAGTAACAATAAGAGTGGAATATTAAAATTGAAATGCTGGCAGAGGATGTCTATTTTTAGGGATGACACTGCCCTTGAACTATGCGAGTTCTTCTCCGACTTTTATTGGAGAATTCATAGGAAGCTTAATGTTGGCAAGTCTTTCGTCTTTTAGAAAAAGTATTACGCTGGATCCCATTTCAAAGTAGCCGACTTCTTCGCCTTTCTTTATTGTTATAACGTTGTCGTATATACGTTTTGAAGCTTCTCCATTTTTAATGTTGGTCTGTAGGCCGCTGTCGAATGATAGTTTTGTTTTGCCTACGAATAGAGCGCCAACGAGAATCATGTAGAAATTTCCGAACTCAGATTTTCCGTGTATTACAATGCGTTCGTTGCGGCAATATACGCGGTCTTTCTTATATACGACTTTGGGCTTCACAGGACGCAAAGTGCCGGGAAGATAGCTTATGTCGGTGATTTCCATGTCGAAACTTGCATGAACGCGGTGGTAGTTGGCGGGGGACAGGTATAGCACAGTGTATGATGACATATCTTCGAACTTGTCGCAGATGAGGTCGTCGATGTAGTAGTGCTTGAATTTGACGTAGATCTTGTTGTCGCCTGAAATTTTACCGAAGTCGAAAATATATCCATCAACAGGGGAAACGAGTCCGTCGCTTATTGGTCTTGTGCCTGATTTTAGGCTTCGTGTGAAAAACGAGTTAAATGTTTTGAATCCGTTTGGGGGAACTACGTATTCGGAAAGGTCAATCTTGTATTTCTTTTTCCATAGCTTAATTATGCCTTTTGCAAACCACTTGGGCTTTTTTGAGTTGGCAAGTTTTCCTGCCATACGGGAAAAGAAATTCCTATAGTTTTGTTTTTGTGGCTTAGGTGCTGGCATAGGTTACTTGTTGTTGTATGCGTTCATTGTTTTTTCTATGCCGATAAGCGGAAAACTTTTTATTGCCTCGATGGCGACATTGACGCGCTCCTTTAGCTTGTCGCTTTCCTCTTTTGTCCACTCGCCAAGTACGAAATCGATTTGTCCCCCACGCGAAAATTCGTTTCCGATGCCGAATCTTAGTCGGGCGTATTCGCTTGTGCCGATGGTGTCCTGTATGTTCTGCAGGCCATTGTGACCGCCGCTGCTGCCCTTGGGCTTTATTCTGATAGTACCGAATGGCAATGCAAGGTCATCAACTATAACGAATACATTTTCAATGGGAATTTTTTCCTGATTTATGTAGTACCTTACAGCGTTTCCGCTAAGGTTCATGTATGTTGTAGGCTTTATCAGGATAAGAGTCCGACCTTTTATGCTCGTTTCTGCGCGGTATGCGTAACGTTTATCTAAAAAAGCGATGCCCGCGCTTTCTGCGAAAGCGTCGAGCACCGTATATCCAATATTGTGCCTTGTATTCTTGTATTCTGCTCCGGGATTTCCTAACCCGACGATGAGATACTTCACAATTCAGATATTGAAATTTGTGGCTTATTCGGCTGCACCTTCAGCAGGAGCTTCGCCACCTTCTTCACCACCTTCGCTGGATGCACCACGTGCAATCATTACAGATGCAATCATTGTGCTGCCGTTTTCGGTGAATTCGAGTTTGTCTGATTTCAAGTCTTTGATTCTGATAGTTTCGCCGAGCTTCAAGTCGTCGATGTTGACTTCGTAAACATTAGGAATATCATCCATCATACCCTTGATAGCGATTTTCTTGAGGCTGTGTTTCAGCTTACCACCGGCCTTTACACCTGCTGAGTTACCAACGAGCTTTAGAGGAATGCGAACCTTTACAGGCTTTGCAGGATCAACTTCGTAGAAATCGATGTGGATAACCTGATCTGAAATTGGGTCGAACTGGATTTCCTTTAGCAAGGTTGGTCTCTTCTTTCCGTCGAGTTCGAGATCTGCAAACATTACGTCAGGAGTGAAGATAAGGTTGCGGACATCAGCACTTGCAACTGTGAAGTGAGTGGTCTGGTCAATGCCGTAAACTACACACGGAATGTTGTTGCTTCTCTTGATTTGTTTTGCGGCTTTCTTGCCGAATTCGGTACGAACTGTACCTTTCAATTCAAAATGTTTCATTACTTTTATAAAATTATTTATGTACTACTCAGCCACGCACTCGCGGCCCCATCGCACAGTTAAACAAAATCGGGCGCAAAATTACAACAATTTTTTGGAATGGCAAAAGGATTTGTGAAGTTTGATTGGCCAAGAGGCATTTCAATGCCTGCGGCGTTTCTATGGCTGGCGCCGTTTATAAGTTTCAGTGGCTTCGCCGTTTCAGGTTTCTATGTTTCACGTTTCAACGGCTGACGCCGTTTCAGGTTTCTATGTTTCACGTTTCAATGGCTGACGCCGTTTCTATGGCTTCGCCGTTTCAGGTTTCTATGTTTCACGTTTCTATGGCTTTGCCGTTTCTGGTTTCATGTTTCTGGGTTTAAAGTTCAAGGGTTTAATAGTTCAATGTTCAAGTATATTGAGAAAAGAGAAGACAACCTTGACAACCATGGATAACATTCCAACTCAAGCAGAAAAAGTTGTCTTTGTCTTCCTCGCGGGCTGAAAGCCCAGCAAGCACAATAAGTTCAGGCAACGCCCCAACCTAATACGCATCTCCTATCACGCCCTGAAGGGGCAAAAGCAAAATGGATACACAAGGTTTGAGCGGTTTTTCGGAGACAAATATCAAGGTATGCGCCGTTTCTGTTGAGACGCAAAATTTTACGGCTATACTTTCTATGGCTGACGGCGTTCTAAATTTTGGTGGCTTGAAGGCTAACAGACTTGTGGTCTAACGGTCTGGTTGACTGTCAGACAGGTCTTCTGCCCGACAGTTAGACTTTTAGCCTTCTCTTCTTTTAGCCTTTTTGCCCAATAAATCGTAAATCCTTTGCATCTTGTCGTTCAAATCTTCAAATCTTCAAATTCTCAAATATTCCAATCGTAAATCTAAAATCGTAACTCGTCAATCGTCAATCCTTTGCATCTTGTCATCCAAATCTTCAAATTCTCGAATCATCAAATTTTCAAATTATCAATCTAAAATCGTAACTCGTCAATCGTAAATTTCATTGCATCTTGTCTGCCCAATCTAAAATCGTAAATCGTAATTCGTAAATCACTATTCGTTTCCATCCAGCATTATAAATGCAGCCCAGTATCTCGGATTTTCGAAGCCTGCGGTTGTCTTCACTTTGTTTTGTGCTGCATTGAAGGCTTCTCGCTTTGACATTCCGTTGGTTAGGTTTGTGTAAAACTCGGTCATCATCAGCAATGTTGCATTGTCGTCCACTGGCCAGAGGCTCATGATGATGGTTCGAGCACCAGCCTTCTTGAAGCCGCGCTGCAAACCGAACACGCCTTCGCCTGTGATTTCACCCAAGGCGGTTTGGCAGGCGGATAGTACGACCAAATCGGTTTTGCGCAAGTCCATGAAACTTATTTCCTTGGCAGTAAGTATGCCGTCCTCAACGCCATCGGGAATAGGTTGGTTCTGCCATGCCAAATTTGCTCCCGACAGCAAAAGTCCCGACTGAATGAGCGACTGGTCGCCCGACAATTTTTCGTCCGACGGCAAAAAGAACCCATGAGTGGCAATGTGCAATGCCGAAATATTGCTTCCCGACAGTGCCTTGAACGATTCCTCGCTGGCTTGCGCACCTTCGTAGAGTGTTGTGGCGACTTTATTTTTCTTCAATTTGCCCGCAATGTCCTCCACTTCGGTTTTAGTTCCCAGAAGGTAGTTGAGGCTTCCACGGTCTTCGCCTTTGTTGAATTCTGCAAACGAATTATAGGTTGCACTGCGTGTTGAGTATCGCTCGCTTTCCTGCTTCATTGTTGTTGTGTCGCTGTCGTAGTAAACGCCGCCATAGAGAACTGTGTTCGTCATTGGCTTGGTCATGTAGTCCATTGCAAGGAATCGGGTAGAGGAGACGCGGTAAATCTCGTATTTGTCCGAAATAAGCTTACCTTCGCCAACAGGAGCATACTCGATTGCAATCTGGTGTAGCATTCCCGACGGTGCGAAGAATATGCGCGGATTTTCGGGGAAGTATTTTTCCAATGGTTTCCAAAGCGCTTTATATAGTTCGGTAGATTCATATATACCTTGTCGCTTTGCCGAAACTGATATTGCACCGCGGTTTTCGTCATCGTTAGGCGTTTCGTCCTTTGCTGGTGCCACTCCGCGAATCATTTTCTTAAGTTCCTTGTCGTTGAAAAGCGGTACGCAAACAGGTGCTTCCATATCTTTTGTCAGTACAAGTGCGACAAATTTTGTTGAATCTTCAAATGTGTAGTTTGCAAATTCTATTGCCACATCGTTTGGTTTAAGCGATTTTTGTACTTCTTTCCAGTCTATCCTTATGAAATGTGTTACATCGCCGAATTCCTTGCAATTTTCCATAATGTGGCGTTCCATCTTCTGGAGTTCATTTTCAAGCGAATCGCAGTTTAAAACACGCTCTGCAATAGGCTTTTCGAGTTCCTTGTTCAGTTGCAAATGTGCGGCTTTCATAGCTTTGTATTCGGAAATAAGTGCTTCGTTTCCGCTTTCCATAATAATGTTGGTGGTGTTTATTTCCGAAGCAAGCAGCAAGCCTTTGGTAATGAGTTCGGCATCGTAGGAATTTTTTGTTGCAATTGGGTCGTCAGGTAGCAAATTCGAGAACAGAATACTCATTGAAAAACAACTATTGTAGGCGTTCCAGTATGCTTCTCGTTCTTGTGCCGTCATGAACGAAAAGTTTCTAATTAGATTGCGTCTGTTTATTTCGGTAGCCTCTTTATTTGTATTCATGGCTTCGGTAGTCTTGAACATAAATAAATATGTAGGAGTTATAAAATTCAACGATGCTGCGTAGTCTGGATGTTCCTTTCCAAGAACCTTTTCCTGAATTTTCAGTCCGCGCAATTGATATTCCAAGGCATTTTTAAAATCACCCGACAACAAATATTGTGTACCTATATTTACCAGCGTGCTTGCATATTCGGGATGCTCCTTGCCGACTGTCTTTTCAAGATTTTTCAGTGCCTTCAATTGATCATCCACAGATACTTGCTTGTCGTCCATGAGCGTGCGGATCATATTGATATTGTTAAGCATAGCAATATAGTCCGGATGATTCTTTCCAAGAGCCTTTTCCATAATTTCCAATGCTTCCGACAAATATTTCAAGGCATTCTGGTAGTCGCCCATGTGGGTATATTCGGTAGCAATATTGTTAAGCGCCTTTGCATAATTAGGATGCTCTTTGCCGACTGTCTTTTCTACGATTTCCAGCGCTTCAAAGAGATATTCAAGAGCTTTCTGATGGTCGCCCATGTCAGAACATATTGAACCGATATTGTTCAGCGATGCCGTATAGTTAATAGGTGTTTTTGCATCTACATGACCTTTTGACAATACTTTTTTCCATGATTCCAATGCTTGCTGTGCATATTTCAAAGCATTCTTGTTATCACCATTTTTTTTGTATGCTACACTTATATTGTTTAGCAAATTGGCATAGTCGGGATGCTCGTTGCCGAGGACTTTTTCCCTTATCTCTAGGCATTCCATATAATATTTCATAGCGTTCTGGTTGTCACCGCTGTTGGAATATGTATATCCGATGCAGTTCAGCGAATTTGCATAATCTTCGCTTTCTTTGCCTGGTGTCTTTGCCCGTATTTCAAGTGCTTGAAAATGATATTTCAATGCATTTTTGTTGTCGTGCAGGTATGAGTACATTTTCCCTACTTCGTCAAGTGTCGTAGCATAATCAGGATGGTTCTTGCCAATAGTTTTTTCTCTAATTTTCAGGCATTCCAGATAATATTTCAATGCATTCTGGTAGTCTCCAAGAGTAGAATACAACTTGCCGATATTGCTTAGCGAAGTAATATAGCTGGAATTTTCCTTGCCATGAATCTTTTCCTCTATTTCTAGGTCTTGTAACATATACTTCAAGGCATTTTTATTGTCTCCAAGCCTATAATACGCTGCCCCAATATAGTTTAGCAAAAGAGCATAATCGGAATCTTGCTCGCCACCACTCTTTGTATAGACATCTAGCGCTGGTATCAAATATTCCAAAGCCTTTTGATTGTTTTTCATGAACAAATACGATATTCCTATATTTTTCAGCGTGGAAGCATAATCTTCACTTTCCTTTCCGTAAACCTTTTCATCGATTTTGAGTTCCCGCAAAAAGTGTTCAATCGCATTCTGGTAATCTTTTTTTTGAAAATAAAAATATCCAATCCAAGCCAATATGGATTCATTGTCCGGATGCTCCTTGCCAAGAACCTTTTCGTTGATTTCCAGTGCCTGCAAATAATATTTCAGTGCATTTTTGTTGTCTCTTTTTGCATAATAGGCGTAACCCATATTTTCGCAGTATAAAGCATAATGCTCGTTGTATCCGCCATTAATATCCTTAGTTAGTTCTGCAGCTTGGCTGTAAAATTCAAGGGCTTTGGAATAGTTGTTCTTGTCTATATAGGCATCGCCGAGGTCGTTTAACGAATCGGCCTTGTGGAAAATTGCATTTTCATCTGTCTGTGCGAAAATAGTTTTGCACGAAAGGAACATGAATAATATTGCGAAAATAGTTTTTGTGTTCATTTGTTTGTTGTTATTAATGTCTTTTAGCGGATTAAAAATCCTTATATTCCTGCCGTCTGGATTATAAATCCAGACGGACAAAGACAAACGGCTGTTAGCCTGTTCTTCTTTTAATTTCCTACTAATCTCAGTTCAACCCTTCTGTTCATTTTGCGACCTTCTTCTGTCTTGTTTGATGCCACAGGACGGGTACTTCCGTAACCTATAGTTTTTAACTTGCTAGGATCGCACCCTTCGCTTACCAGGAAGTCTTTCACGGCTTTTGCTCTCTGTTCCGATAGCTTTTGGTTCATTCCGTCGTCGCCTACATTGTCCGTATGCCCTGCGATTTCAACGGTCAACTTCTTGGATTTTATGATTTCGGCAATACGGCGCAGTTCGGGAATGGAATATGGCAACAAGTCGCTCTTTGCTGTATTGAAGAACAAATTGTTGATAGGGACAGCCAGACCTTCCTCAATCATTTGCTCGAACGAAACCATCGGAATGTCATTTTCGACCCTTACTGCCGATTCCTCTGTGCGTAGGTCAATGCTGTTGGAGATTGGGAAATAGGAGTCGTTATCGACATAATATCCATATATTTTACCCAGCGGCAGGACTATAAAAAAGCTTCCGTCTTTCGGATTAGTTTTGGATCGACCTATAGTTTCACCGGATTGCAAATCTTCCCATCTAATTTCAGCATCAACAGGCTTGTTGTCCTTGTCGGTAAGTTTGCCCGATACGGTTGCAACCATGTCTGGTCGCATGCGGCTGGGAATGTCCATGGTGAGAATATCGATATTATTGGAAAAGTATGCTTTTTTTCCGTCTGTGGATATTTTGTAGAAGTAGTCGTCGTTGATAGTATTTATTTCCTTGCCCATATTTACTGGTTCGCTCCATTCTGTCCAGCTGTCATCAGAAAGGCGGGTTGATTTAAACAAGTCAAGAGCACCTAATGTAGAATGTCTGTCGGAAGAAAAATACAGGGTTTTCATGTCGGGATGCAGGAAAGGGCACCTGTCGCATCCTGGCGTATTTATCATTGGACCAAGGTCAATCGGATTGCCCCAATTCCCGTTTTCGTCAAGTACCGATACAAATATATTTGCTTCCGCCTTTTCTGTCTTAGTTGCTGCAAACACCATTGCCCGTCCATCGCTGGTTACCATTGCATCGGACTGCCACTGACCGAAATTAATGCTGTTTGGCAATTTTTGTGGGTCAGCCCATCCGTCAGCAGTCTTTTCCGATGAATATAAGTCTCCATTTTTAAAAATAAGCAATGTCGTTCCATCTGCTGATATTGACGTAGCAGCTTCGTTTCCGCCTTCTGTGTTTATTTCTGATATAATATGTGCCTTGCCCCATCGTCCCTTTGCGTCTTTTTCAGAAACATATATGTCTTCATTTCCGAGGCTGTCTTGTCTAAACCTGCCGCAAAAGTACAACGACTTGTCGTCTGCAGTGATAATTGGACAGTACTCATTTCCGTTAGTGCTATTAATTGCTTCTCCGATACTTGTAACCTTAATGTCTTTTTCGACAGGAGCTTCAAGTGTTTTTTTCAGTTGCTTGTAGTCGCGGCTTCCTGCAAAATCATTTTCATATTTTATCACTACCTGCAAGGCTTCGTCCCATTTCTTTTCCTTGATGTAGTCCTTTATGAGACCGAGAAGTATGTCGTATGCGGTATGGTAGGGGGCAAGGTCTTTTATGAGAGATGCGTTGTTCTCGTTGTTTGCTGTATCAATCTTGCTCTTGGCTAGTTTGAATTTTTCATCGTATTCTTTCATTTTCTTGGGAACAAACCTGCCATATTTGCTGTAAAACAGATCCAGCTTGTCGCTGTCGATGTAAATGTCGTGCAGCAAATATACTGCGGTGTCCCGTATGTTTCCCGAAATGCTTCTGGCGCAATAATCCAAAGCATCAAGGTCATGGGTGTTTTTGGCGATTTTATAAATTTCGTTTTTCGCTGTTTCTACCAATTCAGCGTCTGATTTGTATTTGCTTATGTAGTTCTTATAGCTTAACCAGTCGCCTTCTTTTGTAGCTTTGTCGTATTGAATCTTGTTCTTGTTATCTTTCCACATCTCCTGTGAAATAATGCTGCCGTACTTGGTGTTGAACTGCTCCAATTCTCCACGTTCCATATAAATGTCGTGTAGCAAATTCATTACAGAATCAAATTGTTCTCCCGAAAGTTTCATTGTGCAGTAATCCAATGCCTCAATGTCGAGGTTTCTTGTAGCTATTTCGTAAATTTCCTTTTTCGCCATTTCAACAAACTGTTTGTTTTCTGGATGCCTGCTTATGTATTTCTTATAACTAATCCAATCTCCTTTCGTTGTCTCGTTACCGAATTGAATAATATTTGCACGGTCTTCTGCTTCTTGGGCAAATGGACTATTAGTATATTTCTGCACATAATTCCTGTATGCTTCTTCCGTGTTTGTTCTTTTCGCGTCATCGTATGCCAAAGTGTAAATCTTTTCCTGTGCCATATCCGATTCTTTGCCCGATGGGCATTTCCTTACAAATTCTTCGTATGCCGATATGGTGTTTATAGATTCTGTCTGCTTGTACGCTAGTGCGTTACGCAAATTTTTTGCTTCGGCAATTTCCATGGATGCTGGGTGGTGATCGATAAAATGCTGATATGCTTCGATTGTATTTGTTTTCTTTGCTATGCTGAAATCGAGTGCATTCCTGTCGTTTTGCAGGGATTTGCCGTTCAGGTTCTTCTTTTCGTATTTTGCTTTTCCCTTTGCGTCCAATGAATTGTATATGTCGATGCAGCGCGTAAGAAAGGAACTTGCCTTTTCAAGATTCTGACCGGGATTTTCCTTGCTGACATACAGACGGTAGGCGGCGTAGCAGTTAAGAGCGTCGGTAGAATCGTTGGCATAGTCTTCCATTATTTTCTTTTCTGCTTCGGCAAATTGTCCTTTTGCAATCATTTGTGTGTATGGAAAATCCACATTGGCTGTCTGTGCGAAAATAGCTTTGCACGAAAGGAGTATGAATATTATTGTAAAAAAAGTTTTTGTGTTCATTTGTTTGATGTTATTAAATCTTTTAGGATTGTAAATCCTTATATTCCAGACGTCTGGATTGCAAATCCAGACGAACATGTAAGCAGCGAGCTGAATGTCGCAAATCCAGACGAACAAAGTTGCATCCTACCAAATATTATTGTGTCTCCGATAATAATCGTCATTGAATTTCTTCCTGTCTTCGTAATATTGTCTAGACTCCCTATCCTTCTCTTCTTCTTTTCGTTTTTGTTCTTCTCTTGCATCATGCATGTAATCCTTGCTCTCATAGTCGTCATAATCATAATATGAGTCCGTGCTATACGAACTGCCAAAGCAACCTATGGCCAAAAATGCGAACAGGACGATTATAACTATCTGTGCTGCAATAAACAATTTGGTTTTCTTATCCATAATAAAACAAAAATTATAAGTGTTATACAATAAAATACAATATCATACCAGTCGAAAGTGCCGGGGAGAAGCCGTGCAAGCTGCAAAAGTTCAAGAATGAACGGCATAAGTACCATTGTCGCGAACAAGATTTTGCTAACCAACACTTCCCTGACATAAAAAGTTGAAGCAAATATGAGCAGTGCTGCATACCATAATACATCGGAAAGGCAATACATCAGAAAGTAAACAAAGAAATTGTGCGGGGCATTAACCTCTATCTGTATGCCCGACAAAAAATCTGTCACGCCCAAGTTGTTGAACAGAATGATATTTGGGCGGAAAAACAAATACACAATACTGCCGGCAACGATGAGGAAGCTCGCTATTATGATGTTGCGCAATATTTGAGTATTAGGCATTTGCATATTTCTGATACAAGTGAAAAATTTATGGTTTATAAGTGCTGTTGCCATATTCATCAACGAAATACGAAATTTCCTTTTCGGGGTCAGTAGGCGATTTCATTACGAACTCGTAGATTCCTTCACCTATATATACAATCCATTCGAAGGAAGCCTTGAGTATTATGTTGCCCTTGTTGTCGATAAATGCCTGGCTGCCGTCGTCGAACATCGCGATAAAGTGATTGTAGTCAACATAATAAATGTAATCGTAGCGGAATGGCAGCAGTCGGTTCTCCTTTATGTCCAGCAGAGCTATTTTTTCATCTACGTTCACAGGGATTATTTCCATATCGTAGTAATCATCAAGTGGATAGAAAGCACTTTCGTAGGTGCCAAGCAATGTTCCCTTGCGGTCATATATCGTAAACATATAGTCGTTTCCCATCATTATGCGCTCGGGGTTTTCGTCGTCAATCAAATTATGTTCTTCGTTGAACGGTATGATGGTACGCCCGTTGGTGTCAACGGCTCCGAACTTTTCGCCACGCATACCGAAAATAAGACCCGATACGCCCTGAAAGAACGGAACAGTGTCGTCGATATACTTGCCCATGTCCTTGTAATAACTTTTGCCGTTTGCATCCACCAGATACCAGAGCCCTTTGTTCTTCACCGAAATGAGCTTGTCGCCGCGTACTATTACATCGTCGTATTTGCCTTTGATGGCTTTACGCTTTTTGGTGTCATAGAAGTTCCATGTCCCACCATTCTTTACTGCGATTATGCCTTTGTATTTGGTGCTCCAGTAGTCGTCAGGTTGCATAAGTGTGTCGCCGTCAAGGTTCATAATCGTGCAGTGGTACTCGTAGGTGTCATAGTCGTATTGTGAAGCAACCAACAGCGAGTCCTTTGCATTGTAATATATAGGTTCGTTGTATTTCAGCGGTACGACAACGCGACCAGTGGTGTCGATGATACCATATTTCTCGTTACGGGAAACGGAAAGCATTCCGTTTGTGAAAACTGGTGCATCGTCTCCCCCGAATGCATTTTCAAAGTCGTATCCTTCGTCAGGAATTACAATGTTTCCGTTACAGTCGGCAAAGCTGGCTTTGTCGTCTGACCACAGCATCAGCAGCTTGCTGCCGTAGGTTCTGTAAATATAATCATATCGTAAGGGCAGTATTATGCGACCATCGAGGCCTACTATGCCAAACTTCTCGTCCTTTACGACTATTACTGCATCGGGACCGGCAACGCGCTGTATGTCGTATTGTGTGCTTAATCGCTGCAGGGCTTCAATTGTTTTTTTGCTCCGTTGTTCGTCGGCCGTCTGCTGCGAAACTGCCAAAAGTGGCAGGAACAAAAATAAAAATGATAATAATCTGTTCATATTTCAGTTTCTTGCAAAAGCATTCGGATTTATTTTCTTTATTTTTTTCACGGTCTTGCTGTCAAGTTTGTTGCAATCGGTAAACGCTCCTTTCCCGATGATTTTAACAGAACTAGGAATTTCAACAGACAGATTGACGCAACCGACAAAGGCCCAATCCTCGATTATAGTTACTGAACTTGGAATAATTATCGAGGTTACGTCGGGACCAGCAAATGCAAAAGCAAAGGCACTGATGCCCTTAATAGAACCGGGGATAACTGTATTCTTGCAGCCGGTAACAATATAGTTATACGATGTTTCGACTATTGCATTGCAGTTATTTCGCGAATCGTATATTGGATTGTCCAGATCAACCGTTATTGAGTTAAGTCCTGAGCATCCCATAAAGGCGGTTGTTCCTATCTCCGTCACCGACTTGGGGATTGCAATCGATGCCAAGTTTGTGCAGCCCAAGAATGCACTCCCGGCGATGTACTCCACCGAATTGGGGATAGTTATTGAGGTCAGGCTGCTACAACCGCAGAAGGCGGCATTGCCTATGCTTGTTACCGAGCTGGGAATATTCACAGATGTCAAGTTTTGACAATTAAAAAAAGTGCCAGCACCAATATGCGTAATCGAATTTGGTAAGGTTATCGAAGTCAAATTGTGGCAACCGTAGAAAGCACTGTCGCCAATGCTTGTAACCGAATTGGGTATGGTAACTGATGTCAAGTTTTCACATTCATCAAAGGCGTATTTGCCGATGCTCGTTACCGATGCGGGGATGGTGATAGATGTGATATCACTGCATCCCAAAAAGGACAAATCTGCGATGCCCGTAACTGTGAATGTATTGCCTGCTGTTACTTTTTCTGGAATTATTAGCGCCGACATGTCGGAGCATTTGTTGTAGGTAACTTCTTGTGTGTAATATTCTGGGTTGTCGGGGTCGGAGTCGGGGTCAACAACCATTTCTTCTCTGCTTTGTACATTGGGTATAATTTCAACCGTGTTCTTGTCAAGCACTGCATATTTTATTCCGTCCTTTACGAATCGCAGTTTCGCATCATATACTTGGATGGCGCTTTTTAATGTGATGCTTGTCAAACTGTCGCACTCTGAAAATGCTTTTTCGCCGATGTATGTTACCGAATGTGGTATGTTTACCGATTTCAATTCGTAGCAATACGAAAAAGCCATATCACCAATGTGTACCACCGAACTTGGGATGACCAAGGATGTCAAGCCGCTGCAACCGATGAATGCTCCAGTGCCGATGCTCGTTACAGAATTGGGTATATTTACCGATGTCAAGCCTCTGCAAAGCGAAAATGCGAAATCGCCTATGCCAGTCACCGAAAACGCCGTATTATCATAAGTAACCCGTTCGGGGATGACAAGATTTCCCTCTGGTGGCGCAGAATAAAAGACTAATTCTTCGTTATCTTGCATCTCACTTGTTACCTCGACTGTAAACACTCCGTCCCAATCCGAAGTAATGTTGTAGTAAAGTGTCTGTCCGCTTTCGCATTTTGCGGAAAAATCGTATGCCCACGCCTTGGTGGCAAAACAAATCAGCAGTGTTGCGACTGCAAGGAATAGTTTTTTGTTCATCGTTATAGTGTTTTTGTAAAGTCGGTTGAAAATAATCTGTTTATAAAAGTCTCTTTGTCGTGTTTATTTTACTGCTAATCGTTTTACTTTAATTATTCTGTAGCAAATGCATTTTCATTTATTTTTATTATTTTTTTCATGGCTTTACTATCAAGTTTTTCACAACCGCCAAACGCACCATCGCCGATGCTTGTAAGAGATTTTGAAATAGTTACAGAGGTCAATTCGCTACAACCATAAAAAGCACCAAATCCAATGCTTGTAACAGAATTTGGCATAACGACTTTTTCCAGATTACTGCAACCCATAAAAACCATGTCGTCTATGGTTGTAACCGAATTTGGAATAGTTATTGATGTCAGTCCGCTAAAAAGAAATGCCATTGTACCAATTGTCGTAACCGAATTGGGAATTGTAACAGACGCTAGGTTGCGACAACTCTTAAATGCTTCTTTTCCAATGCTTGTAACTGAATTAGGAATTGTTACCGATGTAAGTCCGCTACAATATATAAATGCATTATCGCCAATGCTTGTGACAGAGTTGCCGATTGTAACCGATGTCAGCCCACTACAATTTGCAAAAGCATATTCACCGATTTCTGTCACGGAATTAGGAATAACAATTGAAGTTAATTCTCTGCATCCAGAAAACACATATTTTCCAATGCTAGTCACAGAATTTGGGATAAGTATTGATGTCAATCCGCTACAACCAGAAAATGCATATTTTTCAATGCTAGTAACAGAATTGGGGATTGTTACCTCACCTGCCAAAGTACTGCATTTTATCAGGTGTGTTTTTGTATTGTCCGAATATAAAACATAACCGTCCACATAACCATTTACCATCTGAGCACCCCACGGACTTCCAATTGCAGTGCCACTATATATAATATTATAGACATCATAAAAGGCATTTTCACCTATTTCTGTCACCGAATTTGGAATTGTAATTGATGACAGTCCAGTGCAATCGTAAAAAGCATTTTTACCAATCTCCGTCACCGAATTTGGAATATTTATTGAAGTTAGTCCTTTGCAAAATTCAAAGGCATCATCGCCAATTGTCGTCACCGAATTTGGGATTGTAATTGCCTTTATGTCTCGGCACCTCGAAAAAGCCTCTTTGCCAATGCTAGTTACCGAATTGGGAATTGTAACCTCATTCGCCATACGATTGCATTTTACTATATGCGTTTTTGTTTTGTCAGAATATAGAATATAACCTTCCGTATAGCCATTTACTACCAATGCGCCCCACGGACTTCCAGTTGCTGAACCATTATATACAACATTCTCAATATTGCCAAAAGCATCATCGCCAATTCTTGCTACAGAATTAGGAATTGTAATTGTAGTAAGACGCTCACAATTAGAAAATGCTTTTTCTCCAATGCTTGTCACCGTCTTGGGAATAGTAACTGATTCTATATAACTGCAACCTTGGAATGCAGAATCGGCAATGCTTGTAACGGTAAATGTATGACCTGCCGTTATTGTTTCTGGAATTATTATTGTTTCACCTTTAGGACAGGTATTCTCAAGACTAAATTCTTGATAATAACCGTATGGACCACCAATTTTATAATCAACATATTTAAAGTCGGGCGCCACTTTTACAGATTTTTTATCCACCATAGTGTATTTTATTCCGTCTTTTATGACATGCAAGTCTGCATCAGAAATGTCAATGTCACATTCAAGTGTAATGTCAGTAATGCTGTCGCAATAGATGAATGCATTCTTTCCTATGCTTCTTACCAAACTAGGAATACTTACATATTTAAGATTGTGGCAACCTGCAAAAGCTGAATCGCCAATACTAGTTACTGAATTGGGAATAGTTATAGATGCAAGTGACGATACTTCAAAAGCATGCTTGCCAATGCTTGTCACCGAATTGGGAATAGTAATTGATGTGATTCCGGAATGTGAAAATGCGCCATCTCCAATGCTTGTTACCGAATTAGGAATATTGATTGATTCAAGAGTTTCGAAACTAAAAGCATAATTGCCGATGCTTGTCACCGTATTGGGAATAGTGACTGATTTGACATGTGCGCAGTAACCTGCAATACCGCCAATAGATGTGACTGTAAATGTATTGCCTACCGTTAATGTTTCGGGAATTACTACAATCGAATCTTCCAGACACGAGTAATCTTCCTCTTCTTCTTCAACCTCAATCCAGTCGGGGTCATCGGGGTCTTTAGAATTGGGGTCTGCAACTTTGTAGGGTATCATTCGAAAAATTTTGTTGGGCATAACTTTCACCGATTTTTTGTCCTGCACTGCGTACTTGATTCCACTTTTTACAAAATACAAGTCAGCATCAGACAAATTGGCATCGCTTTCAATTTTAATGCTAGTTAGGTTGCCACATCCACCAAAAGCATCATTCCCGATGCTATTTAATGATTTAGGTATATTTACCGAGGTTAGTCCCTCGCACCTATAAAATGCGGAGTCGCCTATGCTTGTTACCGAACTTGGGATGATAAGCGATTTCAGTTCTTTGCACTTGTAAAAAGCACTTGGACCTATGCTCGTTACCGAATAGTTTTTGCCATTGTTGCTAACTGTGGATGGAATTACAAGGTCGCCCTGAGCGGATTCGCATGAAGCCACCTCCACCGTATAAGGTTTGGTGCTTGATGTCACATTGTAATACAAAGTCTGTCCGCTTTTGCATTTTGCGGAAAAATCGTAAGCCCACGACTTGGGAGCAAAACAAATCAGCAGCAACATGGCTGCGATAAATACTTTCTTTGTCATGTCGTATATATTTTGTTGTTCAATCTACAAAGGTAAGCAAAACAGCATCCCTTACTCTTTCACTCGGTAAAACCATTCTTGCATTGCGTAAAAAATCAACTTGCATTGCGTAAAAATTACTGTTAACTAATTGTTTGCGAGAGAATACGAAATAAAACTTCATGCCGACATTAAGTAACTGATTCATGATTTTGTTGTCAAACATTTTGTATTTTTGCGAACATGAATTCAGCCGATTTTTACCCGTTATTACTTTGCTTGTCATCCGGATTTACGATGTGCCTGCTCATCGTGTGCAGCATTTTTCTTTTCAGATGCCATAGTAAGCACCAGTTCCAACGGGCATTCGCGTGGGCGATGCTGATGCTGTCGTTTGGCTTCTTCAACAACTTTGTAGTGCTTGCCTTCTGCAACGAGGATACTGTCGTATTTATCAACATGTTGCTAATCCTATACGACTATGTGGTGGTTGGAGGTTATATGATTTTTGTTGTTACACTGGTATTCCCCGACAGGTTCAGCGCATTGCAGCTTTCGCTTTTCGAGATACCGTACCTGCTTGCAATAATCATGTATGCCATAACCAGAAGTCCGATTGTCTATCCTACCGTACAGATATACACCTTTGTAGCCTCAACAGTATTACTGATATGGGGGGAATACTCCATAAAGAAGTACAACAGGATGCTGCTCGACAATGTCGGCGACATAGAACATCTGAATCTTAAATGGGCAGGCATACTGTTGGTTCTGATGTATGTGGTTCAACTGTTCTGGGCAGTGGAAAGCCTGTCAAACCAAAGCTGGTTCACCGTACCTACCGCCGACAGCAATTTGCTTTTCGACACTCTGTGGTGCTTCATTACCATTGTATATGTGCTGTTTATACTGCGGAAAATCGTACAGCAGCAGGTGCTGGTTGATGAGCCTTCACCAAGCCAGACTAGCTCTGAAAAAGACAGTCTATTACCGGACGAGACTACGGAAGATTATTATAAGATATTGAATACCATTGATATAGATAATCTTATTAGGGGAAAGCAATATTATCTGGATACCGCCTTGACTTTACAGAAGCTGGCAACACACCTAGGGACAAACCGTCAGTACCTGAGCAATTTCATCAACCGCGAGAAGCAGAAGACATTCTATGAGTACATCAACGACTTCCGTCTCGAGGATGCCAAGCGGCTTCTTGATGGCTTTACCAGCGAGGCAGGACATTCAATGGAAGACATTGCAACAATGTCGGGCTTCAATTCATACGCAACCTTCCTGCGCCAATTTGTGAAAAAGTACGGAGAATCGCCATCACAATATTTGAAAGATAATAGGAAATAGGAGAGGGGGGATGCCTGCGGCGTTTCTTGGGCTAACGCTCGTTTCTGGTTTCTATGTTTCACGTTTATGTGGCTGCGCCGTTTCTGGGTTTTGGGTTTCAATGGCTGCGGCGTTTCAGGTTTCAGGTTTGAATGGCTACGCCGTTTCAAGTTTCAGGTTTGAATGGCTACGCCGTTTCAGGTTTCAGGTTTCTTTGGCTACGCCGTTTTCAAGTTTTCTGGTTTCTGTGGCTGACGCCGTTTCTATGCCTGCGGCGTTTCTGGGTTTAAGGTTTCTGGGTTTGAATGGCTGACGCCCCGTTTCAATGGTTTCTGGGTTTCTATGCCTATGGCGTTTCTGGGTTTGGGGCTCGAAGGCTAACAGGCTTAAAGCCTTTTTAGACTTTTAGCCTTCTCTTCTTTTAGCCATTTTGCCCAAATCCATTTCTATGGCTATCAGATATAAGAAAAATCACACCTTTCTTCTGTCGAGCCAAAGGCTCATAAGAGGGTCGGAGATGGAATAATATTTTTCCTTTCGTGTAATCATATCGTATTCCAGCAATTTGAGCGCTGCGGATTGTGACGAGCTTGGCGAACGCAACCTGTATTTTTTTGTGAAAGCCATTGAAGTTATGCCGCTTGCCTGTCGTGCTTCGTGAATGGCGTACAGAAGCTCCTTCTGCGATTCGGTTATGAATGCAAGCTGTTCGCGAAGTCTGGAATCATTCTCGTCTATGTATTCTTCTATCAGCCGTTTGGCGGTTTCGGCGTCGCAGGTTTCTCCTTTTGGGGTTTCGGCAAAAGCATCCTTCAGTATTCGTTGTATGTACAATGTGACGCCTTGGAAAGTGTCGTATATGAAAGAAAATGCTTCCTTTTCGATTTCTTTTCCTGCCTCTTTGAAATTTTTGACGGCAAAGTCCATGTATATGCCTTTTTCTATCGGTTCGAGCCTTATGGATTTTGCACTTTGGTAAAATGGACGTTTTGGTGAGAAGAACATTTCTTCCATTAGCCTGCGCTGGCTACCCGAGAACACAAAATTGGAGTTCGTCAGTTTTTGTATGTGCGTACGCATAAGTGCTTCGGCATTTTTTTCTGGATAGTATGTAATCTGCTGAAACTCATCAATTACAATAAGGCAACGCTTGTCAATAGACTCAAGGTATTTGAAAATTTCCTGTAGCGTGTATTCGGGTTGCTGCACATCGCCAATCTTGATGTCGAAAGTTGGCAAATTGCTAGTCGCATCGTAGCCGAAACTTGCGCTTAACGACTTTAGGAATGTTACGAATTGTTTGCGCCATTTTTCGCTTCTTGTCGCAACGCTGTCGAATACGGCAGTTCCGAAAGCGAGTATAAATTCGCGGAAAGTCGTTGTATGAAGAATATCAATGGAAATGGTTATATAGTTTTCTTTTATTGCTGGACTGTCGAAAACAAAATCAACTAACGAAGTCTTTCCCATTCGCCGTGACGAGGTTAGCACGACATTCATCTGGTTGCACAACGCTTTTTCCAATTGCTTTGATTCTTCTATTCTGTCGCAAAAGTATTGGGGCGGAATTTTGCCAGTCACAACAAACGGGTTGATATTCTTAGTCATAGCCTTCTAATTTTTGTGCAAAGATAATTATTGAAATTTAATTATCAAAAAAAAATTACCGAAAAAAAATAATTAGTGAAAAACAATTGGTTCAAAAAAAATGTATTTTTGCACAATCAATAAATATTTTAAAATATGAAATTAAATGTGTTTGTAATTGTAGCGCTTGCTGTCATGGTTATTATGGTTGGATGTCAGAAAGAAGGTTGCACAGATTCCAATGCGTTGAATTATGATTCTAAAGCAAAGAAAGATAATGGGACTTGTGTTTATCCTGTGCAAGAACCCGACCTTCGGGATCCGTACTTGGGAAATTACCTTGTTACCGATAGTTCATTTATGTTAGACGATTTTTCTCAGGAGAAAATATATACATTACAAATAACGACAGGTTCTACAAAAAGCGACACCATCTATTTAAACAATTTATGGAACGATGGTCGCGCATACATAGCGATTATGTCAGGGAACAATTTCTCTATTCCGTCGCAGCAGGTGGATGGACCGTACTATGCTTCTGGAAGCGGAAAATTTGAGGACAACTCTATTTCATATACCACTTCTGGTGATGTTTACATGAACAAGGGCGTAGGAATAAAGCAATAGGTTGCAATCTATATAATTCGCTATTTTACCAGAACACACTCTCTGATTTACAAAAAAGGTTTTCAGATTTTAACCTGTTTGCCTATTCGCCATGTTTACATGTTTACAACATTCCATTGTTGGTAAAAAATAAGAATACCTTAACATACTTATATTTTATAAGTATTACTTTTGCCAATTATTTGTAAATTAGGAATGCTATGAAGATTATAATTCCAATGGCAGGTATGGGTACGCGCATGCGTCCGCATACACTCACTGTTCCTAAGCCGCTTATCGTGCTGGCTGGCAAGACAATAGTACAACGTTTGGTTGAAGGAATCGCACAGATTTGCGAGGAACCAATTGACGAAATTGCTTTCGTAATCGGCAACTTCGGCGAGAAGGTCGAGAATGAACTTTGCAACATCGCTCGCGGTGTCGGTGCTGAACCGAAAATATATTACCAGAAAGAAGCTCTTGGTACCGCACATGCAATTTGGTGCGCATCCGGGTCGCTCGACGACAAGGTGGTTGTGGCTTTCGCTGACACTTTGTTCTTCGCCGACTTCAGGATTTCTGCCGATGCCGACAGCATCATCTGGGTGCAGAAGGTTGAACACCCCGAAGCATACGGAGTTGTAACAACCGATGCAAACGGCGTTATTTCCGGCTTCGAGGAAAAACCTAAGCAGTTTGTTTCCGACCTTGCCATAATAGGTATTTACTACTTCAAGTCTGGCGAAACATTGCAGAAGGAACTTCAGTACCTTATCGACAACGACATTCGCAAGAGCGGAGAATTCCAGCTTACAACAGCATTGGAAAACATGCGCGCCAAAGGCTTGAAGTTCGTTCCCGCACAAGTTGACGAATGGCTCGACTGCGGAAACAAGAACATAACTGTGGCAACCCACCAGCGCGTACTTGCTCGCGACAAGAAGTCGGAACTGCTTGCAAAGTCGGCAGAAGTGGAAAACTCGACCATCATTCCGCCTTGCCATATCGAGGACGATGTGAAAATCAAGAATTCGGTTGTCGGTCCTTATGTTTCGGTAGGAAAAGGTACAACAATTTGCGGAAGCGTAATCTGCAATTCGGTGATTCAGGAAGCAACTGCAATCGAAAATATGAATATTCACGATTCGATGATTGGCAGCCATACAAAACTTTCTGGCAAACAGTACGACCTTAGCATAGGCGACTACAATACCTTAGAACTCAAGTAGAATGATGAATTTTCGCAAGATATTGCTTTTGGCGGTGTTGTTGTTTTCGCTCACGGCTGGCTATTCGCAGAAGAAAGCACAGAAATCGGACAAAAAAGCCACAACTGAAAAGGCTTTCGACTTCAATTTCAGCTTTTATTTCCTCGAAGGCAACAAGAACAAGAACCTTGGAGACTACGAAAATGCCATTAAGAACTACACCCGTGCACTGACGATTGACAATACTCAGCCGTCTGCGTATTACGAGATTGCAACGATATTGTTCGCTTCGGGTGACTATCAGGCAGCACAGACGTATGCCGAAAAAGCTGTGCAGTACGACAAGACCAACAACATTGCCTACGTCGATATGCTAATTTATACATACGAGTACAGCAATCAGCAAGAAAAGACCATTCCTCTATATCGCACGCTAATAGCATCAAATCCAAACGACATCGAAAACTACTACGAACTGGCAAAGGTCTATCAAAGTCTAAATAAGCCCAAGGATGCCATAAAGGTTCTAGACGAAGCAGAAAAGCAGTTTGGAATTACCGATGTTGTTTCCGTTCAGAAAGAAATCATGTACGAGAAGATGGGCAACATGAACAAATCGTTTGAGGAAATGAAGCGTCTGCGCGATGCATATCCAAACAACCTTCGCTACAAGGCCATGCTTGCCGAGGCATATTTCCAAAACAAGAAGTTTGATTTGGCTAAAGTGGAATTTTCCGAACTGGAAAAGATGAACATTGATGAAGGTCTTGTATATCTGTCGCTTGCCGAATATCACAGGACTACCGATGCTCAGTACTACAACTATTTTGCAATGCTTGAAAAAGCTTTCAACTGCGAGGACGAAAGTCTAACGTATGAATTGAAAATGCAGATACTTAACCAGTTGCTTCCTCTTGCGAGAACAGATGATTACATAAGGGTACAGATAAAGAGGTTGGCGTCGATAGTCGAAAGGCAATACTCAAGCGACCTTGCACTGAGTGCCCTCAAGGCCGACATTGCAATGATGAACAACGATTACAAGTCGGTGCAGCAGAATTTGTCGGACATAGTGGCGGAAGACAAGTCTTCGTTTGAGATTTGGGAGCATCTGATGAACATTGACTACCATTTGCAGGACTACGACAAACTTTACGAACACAGCAAGGAAGCGTCGGAACTGTTCCCCAATGTACTTTCGGTTTACCAATATTATGTCGTCGCAGCTTTCCTGAAAAAGGAATTTAAAGAGGTTGTAGAGGCTGTGGATTATGCTTCGATGCTTTCGGTTGAAAACCAGCAAGTAATGATTGATTTGCTGAGTATGCAGGGAGACGCTTATCATGCACTGAAGGAATACCATAAGGCCGATTCGGTTTACGAGTACATTCTGTTCAAGGATGCCGATTTTGAGTCGGTGCTGAACAATTACAGCTACAACCTAGCCGTGCGTGGCGAAAATCTTGCCAAGGCTTTGGAGATGAGTACTCATCTTATTGAGCTTAACTCGACAAGTCCTACTTATCTCGATACTCATGCCTGGGTGCTATACAAGAACGGCAAACTCGACGAGGCATTGAAATACATGGATGATGCTATAGAAAAGGATGCCTCAAATGCGGTATATTTCGAGCATCGCGGCGATATACGGTTTTCGTTGGGTAAAAAGGACGAGGCATTGTCGGACTGGGAGAAATCTTTGGAAATAAATCCCGACAATAGTCAGCTTGAAAACAAAATAAAGAAGAAATCGTTATAAGGGTAAGCGTTGAAGGTATTAGGGGGGATATTGGTGTTTGCTTTGTCGGTTTGCCTTTGGTCATGCCGTACGGTTGCAGTTGGTACATACGAGAAGAAAGAAAACATGCGTCCCGCAAAACTGATTGAAAATGTCTTGGACAATACCCCGAATTACAAAAAAGCTTCGTTCAAGTTTTCTGTAGAGTATTCTTTCGGCGATATTCCTTCAAATGGTTTCGGCGGGATTGTTAGGGTTTCGCGTGATAGCCTGATGTGGGTAAGCATTCGCTCGTTGAATATTGAGGGCGCACGTATGCTTATATCTTCCGACTCTGTAATGCTTATGGATAGGATAAATAACCAGTATTATGCTGAAGATATTTCTGCGTTGGAGAAACTTTTGAATATTGACCTTACGTACGATGATTTGCAGTCGATAATGCTAAACGAATATTTCTGCTATACGGGTGACACTACCAAGATGCACCAGTGCTTGGATACTGTATATTATTGCGTAAAAACAGTGTCGGACAGGCGGGCCAATAGGGTGGCAGAGCGAATAGAGCGTACAAATGGAGGCTATGCCGAGCGGCACGAAACCGTTGTGCAGACAATAAAGGTTGTGCCTGAAACTTTCAAGATAAAGAGTGTATTCATTGAGGACTTTGAGTCTGGCCGTAATGCATTTGTTGAATACGACAAGTTTGTAAAATATGGTGAATTTCTTTTTCCACAGGAGATAAAAATAATGGTTGATTCTGGTGATTTTAGTGGGAAAATAGAATTCTCATTGAGCGATTTTGAAATAAATGATGAATTGACATTTCCGTTCAAGATACCTTCCAAATACATTAAAACTAGTTTAAATGGAAAGAACCGTTAAAATATTTATTCTTGGCATAATGTTGTTGACTGCAGCATTGAGTGTGTTTTCGCAAACAAAGTCCGAGTTGGAGAAGAAAAAGAAGAAGACTATTAATGAGATAAATTATACAAACAAGCTACTCGAAGAAACCCGAAAGAACCAGCAGGAGTCGGAAAACAATTTGGCATTGCTTGGCAATCAGATAGCTTCGCGGCAGGAACTTATTTCTGATATAAACAAGGAAATAGAGCTTGTTTCGAGGCGTATCGGAGAAACCGAGGCGATTATTAGCATGATGGAGGAGGATTTGGGTACACTGAAGGATTCGTATGCAAAAATGATAAAGATTGCATGGAAAAATCATAACAAAAACAATGAGATAATGTTTTTGTTGTCGTCAAAAGATTTCAACCAGTCGTACTTGAGACTGAAATATATGCAGCAGTTGGCCGATTATCGCAAGCGCCAGCTGAAAGCAATCAACTCAATAAAGGCTGTTCTCGAAAAGCAGATGGAAAAGTTGACGGAACAGAAGGCGGAGCAACAGAAACTTCTGGATGAGGAAAAAGTTGAACAGAAAAATCTCGAAAATGCTAGAAGACAGCAGAAATCTGAGTTGGAGAAACTAAAAGGCAAGGAAGCCGATTTGAAGAAGCAGCTTGAAGAAAAGAACAAGCAAAAACAGCAGTTGCAGGCTGCAATAGAGAAGTTGATTGCCGAGGAAGTAAAGAAGTCGTCGGCATCGCAAGGAAAGGCAAATACTGGCAAATACGAACTTACCCCCGAGGAAAAAATTGTTAGTAATAATTTTGGCAGCAACGTAGGCAAACTTCCATGGCCAGTGCAGCGCGGGGTTATCGTTTCACGTTATGGCAAGCAGCCGCATCCTGTTATTTCTGGCGTGGAAATCGACAACAAGGGAATTGATATTTCTACAACTACAGGCTCCGATGCTAGGGCGGTATTCGACGGCGAAGTGAGAAAGGTTTTCTCAATTCCTGGCACACAGAACGCTGTCATAATAAGGCATGGCGAATATTTGAGCGTTTATACTCACATCGACAAGGTTTATGTCTCTGTTGGCGATAAGGTGAAGGCTAAGCAGAGCATTGGCAAAATTTATACTGACAATTCGGAAAACAAAACCGTTTTGCATTTTGAGATATGGAAGGGTAGCGCGACGCTTAATCCCGCAAGCTGGCTGTCGAAATAATTCTAGTGTTAATAGGGAAGGTTTTGTTCCGAATTATTAGTGTCCGCTAAATCCCCATCCAGTCATTCCGTAAAACAAAGCGAACCGACTAAGGAACGTGTCGTGTGAGCCTGTTTGTACGGAATCTGCTAACGTATTATTAGAGAACAGATTCCGGACAACCGATTTCACACAGCCCCCGTTCCGTATCGCTGGTTCAATCAGGTTTTCGGATGACAAGCCCCTTATTCATATTATCACATAAACATTTGATAATATTTCAATTACATGTACCATCCCTATTTTTAGCGGACACCAATGGTTCTGAATCTAAATCCGCCGGTCCAGTAATAGTGGATTTGTGCAATAGGAGGTTGTTTGCGCCATTTTGTTAACAACTTTTGCGGATGTCTTGAACATTGTACAAAAAAATGCTTACTTTCGCAGACTAATACTTTTGTTTATGGAAGAAAAAACGAAACGTAAAATTTTGGTATATACTGATTTTACATCAGTTGGTGAACGGACTGTCCAGTGGGGTGTGTATTTCGCCGAAAAGTTTGGTATGGAGCTTATGTTGCTTCATGTGATAAACGAGAATACATATACATATTTCAGGAAAGGTTCTGCCGAGGAGGAAGTAAAGGAGACACTTGCCGACTATTGCAAAAGCATCAAGGAAGACCATGATATAAATGCCGAATATTATGTAGAGGAGGGTTGTACATGTACGATAATAAACTCCACGGCAGAACGCATAGATGCGTACCTGATTTTGATTGGCACTCATGGCAAGGATGATTTGCAGTTTCTGTCGGGCGAATCGGCTGTAAAGATAATCCGCAAGGCTCGTATTCCTTATTTTGTAATACAGAAAAATACTCCTTATCCAAGCTATGGAAACAAGATTGTGATGTCGATGGACGTAGCAAAGGAAATGAAGGAAAAGACTGGCTGGGTTACATATTTTGCCAAGCATCTGGAACAGGTTATCGACATTGTTCACAAGAAGTCAATGGATACAAGATTGTCGAACAATATACAGTTCAGTTCAAAATTTTTCGATCGTTACGAGTTGGTCTACAATAGGATAGTCCTCAATGAGAAAAAACGTATTGATAAGCAGGCTGTTGATTATGCATCGAACAACGAGTGTAAGCTTTTAGTAATCACTACAACCAAGGATGAACATTTTTGGCATAAGATTTTCGGATTTCCTGAATCAAAAATCATTGCAAACGATAAGGGTATTCCTGTGTTGTGCGTCAATCCAAGGAAGGATTTGTATGTGCCATGTGTTTAATTTTGAACGGATAATGTTATGAGATATTGTCTTTTTATAATTATTCTTTTTTTTGCTACGGTAGTTAATGCTCAGATTTTCAATGCTTCGTGCGACAGTTATGGACGCAGTTATGTTGATGGTGGTCATGGCAGGTCGATAGTTGCAGAAAAATCGGTTCGTTCGCAGTTGGCTGGCTGGCCTAAAACTTTTTCCAAGGACGAGTACTACATGAATGTTCGTGGTTTATGCTTGTCCGACATTGATGGTGATGGTTCCGACGAGATAATTTTTGGAGCAGATACTGCAATTTATGCCTACAAAGGCGATGGAACACAACTGTGGCACAAAGCTTTGCAGGGCATTGCCTATTATCCGCCTTCGTGTGCCGACATTGATAACGATGGTATTCCCGAAATCCTGATTTATACTCGTGCTCCAGCAGGAACAAGTACTTCCTATTTTTACATTTTTGATAGTCAGGGGAATGAGAAGGAAGGCTTTCCCAAGTCGTACACCAATACGGCATTGATTATCGGAAGTCCTGTTGTTGCCGATTTCGATGGGGATGGTCAAATGGAGATTGTTGTGGCAAAGTTCGGTAGTTCGCAAAGTCAGTTGTATGTTTATGAGCCTGACGGTTCTGTGCGCAGTGGTTTTCCGAAAGCAGTGTCAGGGCGTTTCTGCGTTACTCCATCAGTTGGCTACGACAGCAGGTCGAGAAGGATGGTTGATAGTCTTATTGTGCTGAATACCACTAAGGCTATTTATGCATTTGACTTAAATGGAAACGTGTTGGATGGATTTCCAGTACAGAGCGACGATGTTTCGTATTCGTATCAGTCGCCGCTTATTTGCCATACAGCAGAGAAGACTGTTATTGTAGGTGCTAGCCATGGCGATTCTCCAATATTCTATTCCCTCGAGACAAATGGGCAGTTCAGCGACGGCTGGCCGGTACCTACGGCTTCCAATGCATGGACATATACAGCGCCTACAGTGGGTGGACTGGGTGACAGCTTCGATTTTTATATGTTTACTCAGCGGGAGTCTGATGCGGCAATTCATGCTATGCATCCCGATGGAACTTACATTAGCGGTTTCCCTGTTCCTCGTGCCGATTTGGATGAAGGTGGTAGCGAAGGCGTAACAACTTACATGTATTCAAACGATTTGTCGAAGATTTACATTTTCGGGACATCAATTTCTGGCGATGCCAATGGAGAAGGCTATGTGCATATTTTTGAGTCAAATCCAGACTTGTCTGATTTTCATGAAACTGACGGATCTCCATTAAGGGTGCAGGGTCTTTCGTTTATGAGTGCGGTGAATCTTGGTGATGTCAACGGAAACGGCAAACTTGACCTTGTTGTACAGTCGTACGACCAGATGGGTGAAGGCGCCGATTCTGTTCATGTAAGCGTGTTTGAGACCGATTACGACTACAATCCTAGCTATACTTATGGTACATACAAAGGACGTAACGACAGATGCGGATTTGTAACGCCGTTTGGACAAAATTTGTATGTGTCGGAAAATGCATCTGTTGAAATATCTGTTTTCCCTAATCCTGTGCTTGACAGGCTAAATATAGCTATGGGAATGGCATCGGATTTGCAAATTGTTGACATTTCGGGCAAAACGGTGTTTTCATGTGCTGGTTGTCCGGAAAATTGCAATATAGATGTGTCTGGTTTAACCCCGGGAGTTTATTTTTGCCGGGTGCTCAGTAATGATAAACTACAAACTGTAAAATTTATAAAGTTATGAAAAACACTTTTTGGAAGATAGTAGCCGTTGCGATTGCGGTTTCCTTGGCTTCGATTTCTGGTAAAGCACAGGTCATTGGCGAAAAGCTGCCCGATGGTTCTATAATAAACTACATCGACATCAACAAGAAGAAGCAGGGCAAATGGATAAAAAAGTACAGCAACGGCAATGTGCGGTACGAGGGCTTTTTTACTAACGATATTCCTTCTGGGACATTCAAATACTATTACGAGGATGGAAAGAAAAAATCGGTATTGGTATACAACGACGATCATACTTCGACAGTGGAAATGTTTTGGAAGACTGGAGTAAAGGCTGCCGAAGGTGCTTACGATGAGGAGACAAGACGCCATGGCGATTGGCTTATGTACACCGAATCAGGCAATCTGATTGCAATTATACACTATGTTCATGGAAAAGCCGAAGGAAATGTCAAGATGTATTATCCTGACACTAAGAAATTGGTGCTTGATTGCATGTATGCCGACGGTAAGCGCAATGGTTATTATAAGTACTATTTTGACAATGGCAACATGCATGAGGACGGATTCTACAAGGATGGAACAAGGCATGGACATTGGAAAATATACACGCCTGAAGGGAGCTTAGAGCAGGAAGGCGAATACTTATATGGTGAAAAGGAAGGCGAGTGGAAGGACTACCGTACCGATAAATCTGGAGAGACTGTTGTGTACAAGCGTGGTCATTCCGATAAAGAAAAGGAGCAGATGGAAGAGTGGAAACGCAAAGCTGAATGGGCAAAGGAGCATCAGGATCAGTTTGCGCGTCCAGAGGATTATCTCGACGACCCGATGGAATTCTTCCGTCATAATTCAAATGTAGATTACGGACAATCACCTGCTAGTACTCGCGAAGCTCCACAAAAATCTGGTGATACAAGGTCGGGCGGTACAAATAAGTCAACGCGAAAATAAATTCATTGTTACAAAAATGAAAAAGCTTCTTCTGGCAATGAGCGGTGGTATCGACAGTTCTGTGTCGGCACTGATGCTGCGAGGAAAATATGAAATTGTAGGTGCAACTTTCCGTACTTTCGATTCGATGAAAGAATCCTGCATTGCCCGCGAGAAAGGTTGCTGCACTATCGAAAGCATTATGGAAGCCAAGCATTTTGCGGAGTCGCTTGGAATAGAGCACCATCTTGTTGATTTCAGGGAACATTTTCGTGAAACGGTAATCAGCAATTTCATATCGGAGTATCTTCACGGAAGGACACCCAATCCATGTGTGGTGTGCAATCGCGAGATAAAGTGGGGCTGTCTTTTGCAAAAAGCCGACGAACTCGGTTGCGAATATGTCGCAACAGGTCATTATGCACGTATAGTGAACGAAAATGGACGGTATTTCTTGCGAAAAGGTGTTGACCTGAGCAAGGATCAAACATATTTTTTATGGCGGTTGTCACAGGAAAATCTTGCGCGGACGGTATTCCCGCTTGGCGAGAATACAAAGGATGAAATTCGTGAGATTGCCGCCAAGAACGGGTTCAATGCTCTCGTGAAAAAACGCGAAAGTCAGGAGATTTGCTTTGTTCCCGACGATGACTATCGAAACTTCCTTCGCTCTCAGATTCCTGATATTGATGAAAAAATAGGTGAGGGGGACATTATTTATACCGACGGAAAGATACTTGGAAAGCACAAGGGTTTTCCTTTTTATACCATTGGACAGCGCAAAGGCTTGAATGTCGCTGTAGGGCATCCTGTTTTTGTAACAGATATAAATCCTGAAAAAAATACTGTAACACTTGGCGAACGCGAGGATCTACTGAAAAATGAAATACATGTTAGCGACTTGAATTTCATGAAGTATGAAAATTTGTTTTCACCGAAGAGGTTGGAATGTAAGATTCGCTACAATAGCAAGGGCATTGAGTGTGAAGCTGTTCAGGAAGGAGAGAGGTTGCATATAAAGTTTGCACAGCCTGTTTCAGCGGCAACTCCAGGACAGTCGGCAGTGCTTTACGAAGGCAATGATGTTGTCGTAGGTGGAGTTATAGAATCTTGATGTTTTGTAAATATATGGTTTGTTCCGATTGCTGGACTTGACTTCGTTGAATGTTTTGCGGCTTTTGCGTAACGACTCCCATTTATTCATTTAGACCCACAAAAACCTAGGAACGGGCTTTAGCCCATGAAACTAGAAACCTGAAACTCAGAAACTAGAAACTTGAAACGGCGACAGCCATTGAAACGGGCGTAGCCTATCAAACTGTACAATCGCGTCATGGCGCGATTCAACATGAATCCTCAAATTTTCAAATCCTTAAATCATGAAACGCCGCAGGCATTGAAACCATTCAACGAGCGCAAAGCATTGCGCCGCTACATCTTGAAACCAGAAACGAGAAACGTGAAATCCAGAAACGTGCGTAGCACATGAAACCTAGAAACGGGCTTTAGCCCATGAAACCAGAAACTTGAAACTCAGAAACCTGAAACGCCGCAGCCATTGAAACTACAGATTCTGATTTTTTCCTTATCTTTCGCAAAATTTTTGACGATGAAACGAGTTTTGGATTTTTTCAAGGAGTTGCAGCAGAACAACAACAAGCCGTGGTTCGATGCTCACAAGCAGCAGTACAAGGAAATGCTTGCCGTGCATAACGATTTTTCGCAGAAGCTTATCGATGGCATAGCCAAATTCGACAAGTCGGTGGCTGGATTGCAGGTGAAGGACTGCACATACCGCATTTACCGCGACCTGCGTTTTTCGCACGACAAGACACCCTACAAGCAGCACATCGGCACCTTTGTTTGCCCTCATGGCAAGAAGAGCGGCTACTCGGGCTATTATATTCATATTGAGCCAAATGTGAGTTATTTTATATGTGCAGGTCTTTGGCTTCCCGAACCTCGTATTGTGAAGAGTGTGCGCGAGGAGATTATGCTCAACGGCAAGAATTTCGACAAGGCCATACGCAATGCCAAGGGCTTTTCGCTATCGTGGGCCGATTCCTTGAAGAAGATTCCCGCAGGCTTCAGTGCCGATGACGAGTTTGCCGAATACTACAAGCTTAAAAGTTTCCTCATTGAGATGCCAATAGATGAATCCTACATCCTCGACAATAATTTTGTTGATCATGTTGTTTCCGACCTCCGCCGCACCTACGAGTTCAGCTCGCTGCTGAATAAGGCTGTGGAGTATGCAATGGAGATGTATTGAGAAAAAGCGACAATGACAATTACTTTTGATTGTTATGTAAAAACGAGATTTATTGAATTGCGAGCGCAAAGCATTGCGCTGCTACAATGTAATCTTCAAATCATCAAATCCTCAAATTTTCCAATCTTTCATTCGTAAATCGTACATCGTAAATCGTAAATTATTATTACTTTTGCATTCCAAAATTGATTAACGATGAAGATTTCATACAACTGGCTTAAGAATTATGTGGCGTTCGACGAATCGCCCGAAGAATTGGCAAAAATATTGACAAGTGTTGGACTCGAAGTTGATGGTACTGAAGAAGTTTCGTCTGTAATCGGCGGACTCAAGGGATTTGTAATCGGCGAGGTATTGACCTGCGAGGCTCACCCGAATTCCGACCATCTGCACGTTACAACTGTCAATGTCGGTGGCGAAGAACCGCTGCATATTGTCTGCGGTGCTCCAAATGTTGCAGCCGGACAGAAGGTCGTAGTGGCAACCATAGGCACTAAGATTTACGCCAAGGACGGTGTGTTCGAAATCAAGAAGTCGAAGTTGCGCGGCGAACCGTCGGAAGGTATGATTTGCGCCGAGGACGAGATGAACATCGGCACTTCGCACGACGGAATCATGGTTCTGCCGGCCGACGCCAAGGTGGGTACGCCAGCTTCTGAATACTTCAAGGTCGAAAACGACACCGCCATCGAAATCGACATCACTCCAAACCGTATCGACGGTGCTTCGCATATAGGTGCCGCTCGCGATGTGGCTGCCGTAAAGGGTATAAAATACAATATCCCCAAGGCCGAAATCACCGAGAATCCAAAGAATGAAATCAAAATCGACATCAAGATAGAAAATACCGAGGCTTGCCGCCGCTATATGGGCATCTGCCTTACCGATGTGAAGGTGCAGGAATCGCCCGAATGGCTGAAAAACCGCCTGAAATCGGTCGGCTTGAATCCTATAAACAACATAGTGGATGTCACCAACTTCGTGCTGTACGAAACTGGAAATCCGCTTCACGCCTTTGATGCCGACAAGATTGCCGGCAAGCAGATAATCGTGAAGAATGTCGCCGAGGGAACACCTTTTGTTACTCTCGATGGCGTTGAGCGCAAACTTTCGGCTCACGACCTTATGATTTGCAATGCCGAGGAGCCAATGTGCATCGGCGGTGTGTTCGGCGGTCAGAAGTCGGGCATCTCCAACGAGACAAAGAATGTTTTCATCGAGGCTGCATATTTCAGCCCAGTATCAATCCGCAAGACTTCGAAGTTCCACGGTTTGAAAACTGATGCTTCGTTCCATTTCGAGCGCGGAGTCGACATCAACATGGTGCCTTACGCATTGCGCCGTGCCGCAAGCCTGATTGTGGAGATGGGCTGCGGTCGTATCGCTTCCGAAATTACCGATGTTTATCCTAACAAGATAGAGCCTGCAATCGTCGAATACAACATCGACCGTGGCAATGCGCTTATCGGCAAGGAAATTCCAGAAGCACGCGTACGCGAAATCATCGGTCTGCTCGACATGAAGATTCTCGAGGACAAGGGCCGCGACCTGAAGCTCGAAATCCCGACCTACAGGGTCGATGTAACTGGCGAAGCAGATGTGGTTGAGGACATTATGAGAATCTACGGCTACAACAACATTGAGGTGCCGAACCACATTTCGTTCAGCATCAACTATCCCGAAAAGCCGGAACCGCAGAAAATGATGAACCTTGTTTCTGATGTGCTCACTGGAATGGGCTACACCGAAATTATGTGCCTTTCGATGATTTCTGCTGATGACATTGCCGAGAACAGCGAATATGCAAACCGCATCGTTAAGATATACAATCCGCTGAGCCGCGAACTGAACGTTATGCGTCCGTCGCTGCTTTATGGCGGACTCAACAGCATAAAGGCCAACCTGAACTACAAGAACGGCGACCTCAAGTTCTTCGAGTTCGGCCGTACCTATTATTATAATGCCGAGAAGCAGATTTCCGACATTACCGCATATAGCGAAACACAATACATCGGAATGTGGATTACCGGCAAGCGCAATCCGCTAAGCTGGAACCTGAAGGACAATCCTACCGACTACTTCATGCTGAAGTCGGGCGTATCGGCAGTGCTGAAGAAAATCGGCATTGACATGTCGGCATTGAAGTTCGAGGTTTCGTCGGACGAAAAGTTCAGCACTTTCCAGTCGTTCAAATTGAAGGACAAGGAAGTTGCCCGCATAGCAGTCGTTTCGAAGGCTTTGCTCAAGAAGATGGACATCGACCAGGATGTTTTCTATGCCGAAATCAACTGGGATGTGCTTCTGAAGTTCGCCAAGACTCACAAGATAGAGTACCGGCCAATTTCAAAGTTCCCGCGCGTTCGCCGCGACCTCGCTTTGCTCATCGATAAGTCGGTAACCTACGCACAGCTCGAGGAAGTTGCTCGCAGAACCGAGCCTAAGAATATCGTCGAAGTCGGTTTGTTCGATGTTTACGAAGGCAAGAACCTTGAACCGGGAAAGATTTCGTATGCATTGAGTTTCGAGCTTGAGGACACCGAAAAGACTATGACCGACAAGCAGATCGACAAGATCATGCAGAAGCTCATAATGTTCTACGAGAAGGAACTTGGCGCGAAAGTGAGGTAACGGTTTCATTATGGCAAATTCAGGCGCAACAGCTTGAATTTTGCCTTAAAACTCAGAGTTGACGCGCCCTGCAAAGATTTGCATTGTAGGATTTATCATGTTGATAAAAAGGATAAAACTTTGCACCATAACACTTTACCCCAAATCGTTCCTGTGAAAAAAAATCTGTTTGAATTGTTTGCATCTACACAAAAAGATATATCTTTGCACTGCAATTGATTTGATCAAGGTATCAATTCATTTCTGAATTTTAAAAATCACAAAAAAAGAAATATCTGTTTGACCGCTTGTAAGGTTTTGGATTTGGTAGCTTGACAAATGGAAACTTTTGATTGTTTTCACAATTTTTAAATTAGAATTATTTTATAACATTTAACTTTAAGATGAAAAGTTATTCAGAGTTGAACAGCAAGTTGTTGCCTGAGTTGCGTGAGTATGCTAAAGGTTTGGGCATCAAGAGAGTTGAGATCTACAGAAAGCAAGATTTGATTAGAAAGATACAAGACGCAGAAGATCCCGATTATGAGGATGAAGATATAGATGATGACGATGATGAATTGATCGGTGTTACAGATATAATGGTTCCGTTGAAAAGCCAGAACAGAAGACATCGTGAGGCTTCAGTTGAAAATAATGATGATATTTTGGGCGAAAAGGATATAATTTCGCACCGCAGGATAAATGAGAACGATAGCAGAAGAGATGTAGAAGAAGTTTCTTCGGAAGTAAAGGATATTATGGAGCCTTTGTCACCAAAGCCGGAACAGAAGAGACGTCAGCGAAAGGCTAGATTCCAAGCTCCAATAATGACAACGCATTTGGATGAAACCGGTTCTAGCGCAAAGTTGGTTTTTAATAATCAAGAAAATCAGCGTGTGCAGAAAGTAAATGTTGAAACTGTGGTAAAAGGCATCGATGAGGTAAAAATAGAGCCGAGAGTTGAGGTGCAGAATGTGTCGTCGCAGAAGGAAGAACGTGTTGATAATGAGGTAAAACCGCAGAATCGCCCTGATTTCAGGAAGCAGAACCAGCAGCGTTTTGACCAGCAGCGCAATAATGCACAGCGTCAGGAAAACAATACGAATGCAGAAGCCAATGCACACAATGCTCCGCGTCAGCAGCAATTGTCTTTCGATGCTAATGGCAGTCAGCAGAAAGGAAATGCGATGCAGAATAAAAACAATGAGGAGTCAAAACCAAATTATGATTTTTCGGGAGTGGTGACAGTAACAGGAGTGCTTGAAATTATGCCTGAAAACTTTGGTTTCTTGCGTTCTTCTGATTATTACTATCTTAATTCGCCCGACGATGTTTATGTTTCTCAGTCGCAGATAAAACTTTTCGGTTTGAAGACTGGCGATACCATTGAAGGAGCTGTACGCCCTCCAAAAGAAGGCGAAAAATATTTCCCGCTGACAAAAGTTATAAAGATTAATGGTCTTGATCCGGCATTGGTTAGGGATAGGATTCCGTTCGACCATCTAACGCCGTTGTTCCCGACAGAAAAGTTCAATATTACAGGCAAAGGGCATGCAAACCTTTCTACTAGGGTTGTTGATTTGTTCACACCTATAGGCAAAGGTCAGCGTGGTTTAATTGTGGCTCAGCCAAAAACTGGTAAAACAGTGCTGCTAAAGGAAATAGCAAACGCAATTGCAGCCAACCATCCCGAAGTTTACCTCATAATATTGCTTATTGATGAGCGTCCGGAGGAAGTTACCGATATGGCTCGTGATGTAAATGCCGAGGTTATTGCTTCAACTTTCGACGAGCCTGCCGATCATCATGTAAAGGTGGCTAGTATTGTGCTCGAAAAGGCTAAACGTATGGTAGAATGTGGTCACGATGTGGTTATTCTTCTTGATTCTATCACTCGTCTTGCCCGTGCATACAACACTGTAGCACCTGCATCTGGTAGGGTTTTGTCGGGTGGTGTGGATTCCAATGCATTGCACAAGCCGAAACGCTTCTTCGGGGCAGCACGAAATATCGAAAATGGTGGTTCGCTTACAATCCTTGCAACAGCACTTACCGAAACAGGTTCCAAGATGGATGATGTAATTTTCGAGGAATTCAAGGGTACTGGCAATATGGAACTTCAGCTCGACCGTAAATTGTCGAACCGCAGAATTTATCCTGCTGTGGATGTTACTGCATCGAGTACACGTCGCGAGGATTTACTTGTAAATCCAGACCTTGTAAACAGGCTTTGGGTAATGCGCGAGTTTCTTGCCGACATGAACTCTGTGGAGGCAATGGAATTTATACGTACACGATTGCCGCAGGTGCCTACAAACGAGGAGTTCCTAATGACCATGGACAAAGGTTTGTAATTAGTTCCATAAAAGTTATTATATTTGCAAGTCGGAAATGTTTTCCGGCTTGTTTTTTTGAATAGAATATGAAGAGATTATTGTGCATATTGGCATTTTTGCTATTGTGTGGACTTGCATTTTCGCAGAACGAGGAATATCATACAAAGTCGAAAGCAGCTATAAAAAGCTTCGAAAAAGCTTTAGCATATTATCAGAATGGTAAAACCGACCAAACAGTTAAGTACGCCTTGCAGGAAGTTGATAATGCTATAGCAAAGGATCCGATGTTTTTGGAGGCTTATATGCTCAAGGCTGAGATATATGATTTTCTCGGTGATATTAGGAGTTCGATAAATTTCTATGAGAAGGTTGTTGATATTGATCCGCACTACGACTATGGCATAATTCTGAAACTCGCAATGCACAACTATGGTATCGGTGAATATGCTTCGGCAAAAAAGCACATCGACTTTTTTTATGATAACGCTGATATTGCTGTATACAAGAAGTTTGATGTAGATCGTCTGCGCGAGTATATTATTTTTTCCGATAGTGCAGTACGTAATCCAGTAAATTTCAAGCCTCGCAGTGTTGGCAAGATAAATACTGAATGGGACGAGTACTGGCCATCGCTATCTGCTGACGAGGAAATTCTTGTTTTTACACGGCAAATACCTTTGAATCCAAATAATCCTTCGCGAAGCCAGTCCAACATGAACGAGGATCTATTCTATGCCTACCGTAATCCGCAGACTGGCAAATACGATTCTGGAGCACAGCTTCCTGGAAGAATAAATACTGAACTAAACGAAGGTGCTCAATGTATTTCTGCCGATGGAAAGACGTGCATTATAACAGCATGCAACCGTCCAGATGGAAAAGGAAGCTGCGATTTGTACATAATGTTCTGGGAGAACAAGCAGTGGTCGCAGCCACAGAATTTACGCTCGGTAAATACAGATTCATGGGAGAGCAACCCATCATTATCGTCGGATGGAAAATATTTGTACTTTTCGTCGTCGAGGGCTGGCGGCTTTGGAAAGACCGATATCTGGCGCGTTGAGATTGATAGCAGGGGCAATGCTATTAAGCCAGCCGAAAATCTTGGATCTAGTGTGAATACTCCGTACGAAGACATATCGCCATTCATACATCCCGATTGCAAGACTTTGTATTTTGCATCAAAAGGACATCCTGGATTGGGCAGCTATGATCTTTTTGTGTCGAAAACCGAGGATAATGGTAAAACATGGTCGAAACCAAAGAATCTTGGTTATCCGATAAATACCCTTGGAGAGGAAAGAAGTTTGATTGTAAATGCCAAGGGTGACCTTGCTATGTTTTCGTCGTCGGGCAACAAGCGGGATCTCGACATTTATGGTTTTGAACTTCCTCCAGAGGTAAAGCCTGTGACTGTTACATACGTAAAAGGATACATCTATGATTCGAAGACCAACGAAAGGCTCAAGGCAAAATGCGAAATGCTTGACATTGAGAGCGGAGAAAAGGTTGTTGATATGTATTCGCAGGATGGCAACGGAGAATATATGGTCTGCCTGCCGATAGACAAGGATTATGCTTTCAACGTTTCGCGTGAGGGCTATCTTTTCTTCTCTGAGAATTTCTCGCTTACAAATCTTGAGCATCCCGAGGAACCGTACATCATGAATATTCCATTGCAACCTATCGAAAAGGGCGTGACGGTGGTTTTGAAAAACATTTTCTTCAAGACAGACAGCTACGACTTGTTGCCTGATTCCTACACAGAGCTTGGAAAAGTTGTGGAATACATGAATGCAAACCCGAAGATGAAGATAGAAATCGGTGGTCATACCGACAATGTTGGCACAAAGGCGTACAACAAGACACTTTCTGAAAATCGTGCAAAGTCGGTTTACAACTATCTCGTTTCACAGGGTATTGCGAAGGAACGCTTGTCGTATAGCGGATATGATTTCTCAGTTCCAGTGGCAACAAATGATACAGAAGAGGGTAGGGCACAGAATCGTCGTACGGAATTCAAGGTAGTAAGTATTGAGTAAATGAGCGCGCGCAGGCTTAATATTGCCGTGATTTTGGCTGGAGGAAGCGGACATCGTATAGGTGGAGTCTTGCCAAAGCAGTTCCTTGAGATAAATGGCCGCACCATAATAGAATATTCTATTGATGCTTTTGAAAAAAATCCCGGCATTGACGAAATTGCTGTTGTAATAAACAAGGGGTTCGTTTCCGAAATGAATAAAATTGTAGAAAGCAATTCGTGGACTAAGCTTAGAAAAATTCTTAATGGAGGAGATGAACGGTCGGATTCAAGCATTTCGGCAATAAGGGCGTACGAAGGAGTTGATTGCAATTTGATATTCCATGATGCTGTTCGTCCAATGGTTTCGCAGAGGATTATAGACGATGTGGTTGCCGCATTGCAGAATTATGGAGCCGTGGCGGTTTCCGTACCTTCTACCGACACTGTTGTTGAGGTTGACAAGTCGGGGCATTTTATTGGACGCATACCAAGTCGGTCTATGTTACGTTGCCAGCAAACGCCACAAGGATTTCTTTATGGTACAATTGCCGAAGCTTACAAACTGGCTCTCGAAGATCCTTGTTTTGTTGCTACTGACGATTGTGGTGTCGTCGCTCGCTATCTTCCCGACGAGAGAATATTCATCGTTGATGGTGAAGACTCTAACATCAAGGTTACTTATAAGAAAGATTTGAAGATAGTGGAAGTGCTTATGAAGTAGGCGTTTCAAGAAAACAAAAAAAGAGACACTAATGTGCCTCTTTTTTATTGAAATCATGTCTCGTCCTAAAATAGCGTTACAATAAAAATAGTAACGAAATGGAAAATAAGGAAAGTAAGTATGTTAGGCGTACACAAAAGGACT
>Ga0310786_10000221_pt1 | contig 97295 bp, 96 predicted proteins | sample AusTroGonzalo_MG_FD_203881 | JGI IMG/M metagenome (GOLD analysis project Ga0310786, IMG submission 203881) | Bovine rumen microbial communities from tropical cattle in Woodstock, Queensland, Australia - Gonzalo_03 (v2) (version 2) | ecosystem: Host-associated > Mammals > Digestive system >... | reverse complement strand
AAAAAATGTCAGTTTTGATTGACAATTATTTTTTTTATGCATATAATAGTGCTAGCACTTAAAAGTCGAGAGTGCTAGCAATGTAAAAAGGAAAGAATATGGAACTCTCCGAAAGAAAAACCAAAATATTGAATATTGCTGTTGAAGAATTCATAAAAGATTCTGCACCAATCACAAGTAATTCAGTCAAGGATAACACCGCTTTGGATGTGTCTACGGCAACACTTCGCTCAGAGCTCAACGCACTTGAGGCGATGGGGTATTTGAAGCAGCTTCACACTTCTGGCGGGCGTGTGCCTACGGCGCAAGGGTATAGATTTTATGTTGAAAATCTTCTGAAAAACATAAAGGCTACAAATGGTGAGCTTGAAGAAGTGAGAAAACTGATTGAAAACAGAACGCAAAGCTTGTCTGATCTTGTTGCGGGGATTGCAAAAATCATCAGCAAGGCGACAAATTATCCAACGGTTGTGCTTGTAAATGGCATTGAAAACCTTGTTTTGCAAGAGTTTAAGATCATTCCGCTGTTGGACGAAAAATGTATGGTTTTGATTGGGACAAATTATGGATACATCACTGACACCATTGACACAACGGCTTCGGCTGAAAGTTGCAACGACGCCTCAAATTATCTTACAAAGTATTTTAAGGGCGAAACGATGGGCTTTATGATGGAAAACATAAAGGACCTTAAAGCAGGCATGAACAGCGAAATTTCCGCATTCCAAAATGTGGTTGACAACATTGTTGCAGGGCTGTCAAGGCTTAACAAGCAAAAACTTTTGAATGTTCAAGCTGAGAGCATGGTTGATTTGGTTGAAAACGAGAAAATTGAAGAAACCAAAAAAGTTATGAAAACTCTCAACGACAGAGAAGAACTTATTGAAGTTTTGGATGATGATGACAGCGAGATTTCAGCCGTTGTTGCTGACGACAATGGACAAAAATGTTCGGTTGTGAAAGCTCCAATCATTGTCGGTGGAAACAAAGTGGCGTCAATTGGCGTGTTTGGGCCACAAAAGATGGATTATATGGGCATAGCATCAGCGCTTAAGGTTTTGGTGGATGAGCTTAACAAGGAGAAAGGAGATACATGAAAAAGAGAGACGAAAATTTAGAAGAACACGAATTGCACGAGCACTGCCATTGCCATGAAGGTGAAGAATGCACTTGTGGCGAAGAATGTGATTGTGGAGAGGATTGCACATGTGGTGATGAGTGCAAATGTCACGAGCATGAAACATGTGAATGCCACGATGAAGAGGCTGGACAATATCTTGCCATGGCACAGAGATTGCAAGCAGACTTTGACAATTATAGAAAGAGGGTTGCAGAACAACTCGATTATCAAAGAGAAGAGGGCAAACGTAGTGTGATTGAAGTCTTTTTGCCTTGTCTTGACACTTTTAAAGAGGCAAAAAAGAACATTGAAGACGAAAAGGTTTTGGCTGGAATCAACATGATTGAAAACAAAATCTTGGAAGCGCTTAAAACATTGAAAGTGGAAAAAATTGAGGCTGTTGGGCAAAAATATGACCACAACTTGCACGAAGTGATTGCAGTTTTGCACGACAACGAAAAAGAAGATGATATCATCTTGGATGAATTCCAAGCAGGATATAAATTTAACGGAAAAGTCATTAGATATTCAAAAGTCATTGTAAATAAAAGGGAGGAGAATAAAAATGAGTAAAATTATTGGAATTGACTTAGGAACAACAAACTCTTGTGTTGCAGTTATGGAAGGTGGAAAGCCAACTGTTATTGCAAATGCAGAAGGAGACAGAACAACACCATCAGTTGTTGCTTATACAAAAGAAGGAGAAAGGCTTGTTGGAAAAGTTGCAAAGCGTCAAGCTATTGTAAACCATGACAACACAGTTATCTCAATCAAAAGAGAGATGGGATCAAACTATAAGGCAAAACTTAATGGAAAAGAATATACTCCACAAGAGATTTCTGCCATGATTTTGTCAAAACTTAAGACAGACGCAGAAAGCTATTTGGGAGAAAAGGTGACTCAAGCAGTTATCACGGTGCCTGCGTACTTCAACGACAGTCAAAGACAGGCTACAAAGGATGCTGGAAAGATTGCTGGACTTGACGTTTTGAGAATTATCAATGAGCCAACAGCTGCTGCTCTTGCTTATGGACTTGACAAGGGTGAAAATGCAAATCAAAAGATTTTGGTTTATGACCTTGGTGGCGGTACATTTGATGTTTCTATTCTTGAAATTGGTGATAATGTTTTTGAAGTTTTGTCAACAAACGGAAACACAAGACTTGGTGGAGATGACTTCGACAACAGAATCATTGATTACCTTGTAGAAGAGTTTAAAAAGGCAAATGGTGGAATGGATTTGTCACAAGACAAACTTGCTATGCAAAGACTTAAAGAAGCTGCTGAAAAGGCAAAAATTGACCTTTCTGCAACTCCTATGACAACGGTTTCTTTGCCATTTATCACAGCTGATGCAAATGGTCCAAAACACCTTGAAGTTGAGATTACAAGAGCAAAATTTGATGCTTTGACAGAAGATTTGGTAAAAGAAACAACAGAATGCTGCACAAAGGCATTGAAAGATGCAAATCTTACAACAGCTCAAATTGACAAAGTGATTTTGGTTGGTGGTTCAACAAGAATCCCAGCTGTTGTTGAAGCAGTAAAAAATTATACAGGCAAAGAGCCATTCAAGGGAATCAACCCAGATGAATGTGTTGCCGTTGGTGCTGCAATTCAAGCCGGAGTTTTGGCAGGAGATGTTAAGGACGTTCTTCTTTTGGACGTTACACCACTTTCACTTGGAATTGAAACTTTGGGTGGAGTGTTTACAAAATTGATTGAAAGAAACACAACAATTCCAACAAAGAAATCACAAGTGTTCTCAACTGCAGTTGACAATCAACCAGGCGTTGACATCCATGTTTTGCAAGGTGAAAGAGAATTTGCTGCACAAAACAAGACACTTGGAAGATTCCAACTTTCAGATATTCCACCAGCACCAAGAGGAGTGCCACAAATTGAAGTGACATTTGATATTGATGCAAACGGAATTGTAAAAGTTTCTGCAAAAGACCTTGGCACAAACAAGGAGCAAAACATAACAATCACAGCTTCTTCAAACTTGAGCGAAGCAGATATTGATAAAGCTATCAAGGAAGCTGAAGCACACGCTGAAGAAGACAAAAAGAGAAAAGAATATGTTGAAACCAAAAATCAGGCTGACAACATGGTTTACTCTCTTGAAAAGATGCTTAAAGAAAATGGAGATAAGCTTTCTGCTGAAGACAAAAAACGCCTTGAAGATGCAATAGAAAAGGCAAAGAAAGACTTTGAAAGTGAAGATGTAGAAGTTGTAAAGAAAGCACTTGATGAACTTACAAAGGTTTCAAATGAAGTGTTTACAAAGATGTATCAAAATGCAAACCCACAGGGGGCAAATGGTGCAGACCAAAATGGAACAGCAGACAATGACAAAAAAGATGATGGAGATCCAGAAGTAGTTGTTGACTAAACTGCGCTTGTGACTTATTTTTGCGCAGAGCACAAAATTTTTGAAGTGAGAAGTTATGGATAATAGACAATATTTAGGCAAAGAAGTTGATGTCAAAATGGATAGACCTATGGGGAGTAAGCATCCAAAATGGGGATTTGTTTATCCGGTAAATTATGGGTATATACCAAACACAATTTCGGGTGATGGAGAAGAGCTTGACGCATATGTTCTTGGAGAGTTTAAACCACTCGACACCTTTCATGGTGTTGTTAGGGCAATTATTCACAGAACAAATGATAATGATGACAAATTGATTGTCACAAACATTGACAAAAATTATAGCAGAGAGCAGATTTTTGCCTTGGTTGAGTTTCAAGATGGTTATTTCGAATCTGAAATAGTTTTGCAAGACCAAGAAATTTTGCCTTTTGTTCATAATGGAAAACTTGTAGAGTTGTAATAAAAAGGAATAAACATGGCTAACAAAGATTACTATGAAACACTGGGAGTTGGAAAAGATGCGAGTGCCGACGAAATTAAATCGGCATATCGTAGACTCGCAAAAAAATATCATCCAGATTTAAACAAAACTCCAGAAGCTGCAGAAAAATTTAAAGAAATCAACGAAGCTTATGAAGTTTTGGGTGATGACAAAAAGCGTGCAAACTATGACCAATATGGTTCTGCTGACGGTCCACAATTTCAGGGTGGTGCTGGTGGCTTTGAAGACTTCTTTGGAGGTGGTCAAGGCTTTGGCGGAGGATTCTCTGACATCTTTTCAGATTTCTTTTCTGCATTTGGTGGAGGTGGTGGCTCTTCAAGAGTTCAAACTCGTGGCGACGATGTGTTGGTCGGGATGAGACTGACTTTTGACGAAGCTGTCTTTGGCGTTGAAAAAGTACTGTCTTTTGACAGAATTGAAATCTGTGACAAATGTAACGGAACAGGTGCAAAAAATGGGAAAGAATATACTACTTGTCCAGATTGTAAAGGTGCAGGACGTGTGAGATATCAACAAAAAACTCCATTTGGTGTAACCATCAGAGAGGGCGTTTGTCAAACATGTTCTGGCACTGGCAAATTGATTAAAGAAAAATGTACAAATTGTATGGGCAGAGGCTATAACAGAGTAAACGCCGAGGTAAAGGTTAAAGTGCCTGCTGGCATTGATGATGGACAGACAATCAGGATGCGTGGAGAAGGAAATTCTGCACCGGTGCAGGGTGGAGTTAATGGAGATTTAAATATCAAAATTTCTGTTGCATCACACAAAATATTTAAACGTATTGGCACAGATTTGCTGTTTGACTTGTACGTTCCATTCACTACTTGTTTGCTTGGTGGAAAAGTTGAAATCCCACTTACAAAAGGCACAATGATGCTTGATATCAAAGAGGGCACACAGAGTGGAACTGTTATGAGAATCAAGGGCCGCGGCGTCAAGATTTTGAATAAAGATGTCTATGGTGACATGCTTGTGACAATCAAAAGTGAGCCTCCAAAGAATTTGTCAAAGAAAGCAAGAGAGCTTTTGCAACAAGCAGGAGAAACTTTTGCAGAAAACGACTTCCCAAAGAGTAGGGAATTCAAAAACAAAATGAAAAATTTGTAGATAAAATAAAGAAACTTCAACTTGGAAGAGAGTTGAAGTTTTTTGTCAGGTTATTGACAAGCGGAGGGGGGTTGGGTATAATACAAGAGCATGGGAGAGAAAATATGAAAAAATTTGCTTTATTTATTTGCGTGGGGATTTTTTGCTTGATGAGCATGTTTGCTTTTGTTGGGTGTGACAATAATAATGGTCAACAAGAGCAACAAGGACAACAAGATCCAACTCCGGCACCACAAACAACTTATTATACCTTAGATGTGTCAGTAAACAACAACACATATGGTTCAGTGGTTGGAGAAGATGTTCATGGTGAAGCTTGTGATGTGACAGAAGCTCAATATAAAAATGGGGCTGTTATTATGCTTACTGCCGTAGCAAATGATGGGTATTATTTTGTGAAGTGGTCTGATAGCTCAACAGATGAGACGTTTGATTTTAGACAAGTTTCTGTCAACCAAAACATAACGCTGCAAGCTATTTTTGCAGAGGGATCAAAGGTTGTCTATAGCACATACGAAAATGACTATAAAATAGTTGTAAAGAATGGAAAAGTTGAAGATAAAGGCTCATACTATTATATCACCCCAAACAATCCAGGCTTGTTTGGATATTGGAAAGAAGAGCATACTGTTAGTGAGTATTCTTGTGACCGATCTATAACTATTTCAAAAGCAGGCATTGACAGAAATTTGACTTTGACAGCAAAAGATACAGCCTGTGGATGGTTTTTTGGATTAGGAACAGAAGCTACAACATTTGTGCATAATGATATCAATGGTATAGGATATATTTATGTGTGGCCACAGATGAGATGGATTTCATATGCGTTTTTCTATGACAATGGAACTCAGCATATAATAACAGATACTGAAAATGCGGAAATCAATTCGTATGGCGGACGCTCAGAATATGGGACTGGTGGATTGGGATATGGCTCCAACGACATTTCATTGCATTACACTGGAAGTTTACCAAGCGATGTAATTAGATATGACGCAAGAATTTTTAAAGGTGATGATGGTAGTTATATGTTAAGAAAAGAGTGTGTTTACGAGAATTACCTTACAATTCAAGTTGGTGTGACATATTATCACAATTATCAGTTTGCCTTCAACATCTCACAAAACTAAACAAAAGCAGGCTTGACCTGCTTTTTTGTTGTCTTAATCGCAAATGTTTGTGTTTAAGATAAAATTGTTGTATGATAAAAGCGGAGATAAAAATGAGAAGATTTTTTGGTAGGCTTGAAAATGGAAAAATCATTTTGGAAGGAGACGAGTTCAACCATCTTAAAAACGTGCTTAGGATGGGCGAAGGAAGTGAGCTTTTTGTAAGCTTGAATGATGAGTTTGACTATGTCTGTGTTGTTGAAAAAATGAACAAAAATTTTGCAATCTGCAATATAAATGACAAACAAGTTTGTTCTGCAAATCCAACAAAGGAGATTGTGCTGTTTCAGGCGGTTGCAAAGGGGCCTAAATTTGAGTTTATTGTGCAGAAGGGTACAGAAATAGGTGTGACCAAAATTGTGCCATTTGAGAGCGAGTATTGCGTCGGGAAAATCTCTGACAGCAAAAACGGCAGAATGCAGTCAATCATTCAAAATGCTTGCAAGCAATGTGAAAGGTCAATTATGCCTGTTGTTGACAAGACGATTGACATAAAAGATGTCGCAGCTCAAATAAAAGACTTTGACATTGTGCTTTTTGCAAACGAAAGAGCTTTTGATAGTGAAAAAATCAAAAACCTTGAAAAATATAACAAAATCGGTATAATTATTGGTGCCGAAGGTGGATTTTCTCAAAAAGAAAAGGAGCTTTTGGTAAATTCTGGTGCCGTTTCGGTGTCACTAGGCAGAAGAATTTTAAGATGTGAGACAGCAGCTGTCGCAATGATGAGCTTGGTGTCGATTTTAAGTGGGAATTAGGATGAAAATTGCTGTTTTGACTTTGGGTTGCAAAGTAAACAAATATGAAAGCGACTCAATAATTTTTGAACTGAAAAAACGTGGGTATGAAGCAACTGACTCTTTGGAAGAGGCAGATGTTTATATCATCAACACTTGTGCAGTCACAAATGAGGCGGAAAAGAAGTCAAGGCAGATGATTGAAAGGGCAAGAAAGTTTAATCCAAATGCAAAAATTTGTGTTATGGGTTGTGCAAGCCAAAACAGACCAGAGCAGTTTGCGGATAGAAATGTTGACATTGTTATTGGCACGGCAAACAAACTTAAAATTGTCGATATGCTTGAAGGGAAACAAGAAGAGCAATTTGACTTGCCAAAGCAGTACGAAGACAACCTGTTTTCCGAGCAGACTTTGTCAAGAGCATATCTAAAAATTCAAGATGGTTGCAACAATTTTTGTACATATTGCATCATTCCTTATGTTAGGGGAAGAAGCAGGTCAAGGGAACTTTCGAGTATTGTTGACGAGGTGGCAAAACTGCCGGAAAATGTTAAAGAAGTTGTGCTTGTTGGCATTGATGTCGCTGACTATAAAGTGGGGGAAGAAAAAGCGCTTGGCACATTACTTAAACGCCTTGATGTTTTTGGAAAGAGGCTCCGCCTCTCTTCAATGGAAGATCATTTGATTGACGAGGCTTTTATGCAAGAGATTGCTTCCATCAAAAACTTCTGTCCGCATTTTCATTTGTCACTGCAAAGTGGCTGTGATGAAGTGCTCAAAAAGATGAACAGAAAATACACCACGGCAGAGTTTGCAAAAAGTGTTGAGCTTATCAGAAAACACTTTCCTCTTGCAGGAATAACAACAGATATTATTGTTGGTTTTCCTACAGAAACAGAAAAAAATTTTGAAACGACATTAAATTTTGTGAAAAAAGTCAAGTTTTCACAATTGCACATATTCCCATATTCAAAGCGTGATGGCACGGTAGCAGCAAAACTTTATAATGACTTGCCTGGCAATGTGAAAGCTGACAGACTTAAAAGGCTTGAGGCAGTTGGCGCAGAACTTAAGATAGATTTTATCCTTTCAAACAAGACAGGAGAAGTTTTGATTGAAGAAAAGAGTGGCGAGTTTTTTGAAGGCTATACAAGAAATTACATAAAGTGTTATATCAAGGCAGATGACTTAAAGGTTGGCGACATCGTCAAAGTGAAGATTGAAAAACCTTTCAAAGATGGAGCACTTGCCTGTTTAGAAGAAATTTTGCTAAATGGTTGACAACCAGAGTAAAAATATGTTATCTTATGCAAGAAATAAAGACCTAGAAGGTGGTGAGAAAGTTGACAACAGTTAAAGTAGGCGAAAACGAATCTTTGGAAAGCGCTTTGAAAAGATTTAAAAGAAAGTGCCAAAAAGATGGTATCATTGGAGATATCAGAAAGAAAGAAGCTTATGACAAACCTAGCGTAGCAAGAAAAAAGAAGAGCGAAAACGCTAGAAAGAGAGCTAGAAAAAGAGGTTAAGAAAAAGTGGACTTGGTCCACTTTTTTGTTTTGTTTTTATATGCAAAATGTGGTAAAATATAACTATGAAATATTACGATATCAATTCTCTGAATGATGAGCAAAAGTTGGCTCTTTACGAGACTGATGGTGTTGTGCTTGTGACGGCGGGAGCCGGAAGCGGCAAGACCAGACTTTTGACGCACAGAATTGGATATTTGCTTGAAAAAGGCGTGTCATCTTACAACATTTTGGCGATCACATTTACAAACAAAGCGACAAACGAAATGAAAGAGCGTGTGGCTCAAATGACGGACAAACGCATTTGGATTTCAACATTCCACTCAATGTGTGTAAGGATTTTGAGAGAAGAAATTGAAATCCTGCCTGGCTATACAAAAAATTTTTCAATTATTGATGATTCTGACCAAGAAAAAATTGTCAAAGATTTGTGCAAGAGATATCAAGGTGATGATGAAGAAAAGGACAGAGTACTTGCCATAATTGGCACAATCAAAAACAAGGGCATTGACATTGAAGATTACTTTAATGGTCTTTATGAATCAAACAAAAACAAAAACCTAAAAATCTACAAAAAAATCTGTTATGACTATGAAGAATATTTGAGCAAAAGCAACTCACTTGACTTTGATGATTTGCTCAACAAAACGCTGTTTCTTTTCAACAATTATGGTGAGATTTTGGACAAATATGCCACAAGGTTTGAGTATATTTTGGTTGATGAATTTCAAGATACAAATTTGGTGCAATACAAACTTATCAAACTTCTCTCAAGCAAACACAAAAACTTGTTTGTGGTGGGTGATGAAGACCAATGTATTTATTCTTGGCGTGGGGCAAACTTTCAAAACATATTCAACCTTGAAAAAGATTTTGACAATGTCAAAGTGTTTAAACTTGAAAGAAATTATCGTTCAACCAAAAACATCTTAAATTTGGCAAACAATGTGATTGCAAACAACAAAGAGCGTATGAAGAAAAATCTTTGGACGGAAAAAGATTATGGCGACGGTCCGGTTGTTTTGCAAGCGTTTGATGAAAGGGATGAGGCGATGTATGTTGCCGGTACAATCGAAGAGCTTGTTTCAAAGGGTTATAGCTATGAAGACTTTGCTGTGCTTATGAGGGTCAATGCTCTTTCAAGGCCAATTGAAGAAGCGTTTATGGCAATGAAACTGCCTTACAAACTTTATGGTGGTTTCAGATTTTATGAAAGGGCAGAAGTAAAAATTGTTTTGGCGTATCTCAATTTGTTTGTAAACCCAAAAGATGAAATATCTCTTTTAAAGATAATCAATTTTCCAAAGCGTGGGATTGGAGATAGTGCAATTTCTGCACTTAAAATTGAAGCAGGCGACAAACCGCTTTTTGAATATCTTTTGAGCGATAAATTTACTTTTTCAAAATATTATTCAAAACTTGACAAGTTTGTCTCTACTTTTGAGGAACTTAAAGAGTTGCAAAAAATGATGCCGATTGCAGATTTTGCTGGTGAAGTTGTAAAAAGATTTGCTATTTTGCCAGCGATTGCAGGAAAAGAGGCTGACAGCGACAAGGTTGGAAACATCGACAGCTTGCTTGCTGGAATAAGAGAATTTGAAGAAGATAATGAAGGAGTTTCACTTTCTGATTATTTGGCAAACATTATGCTCAAAAGTGACAGCGACAACATTCAAGAGGGCGGATATATTTCTCTCGCCACCATTCATGCAGTCAAGGGACTTGAGTTTAAAGTTGTGTTTATTGTTGGGCTTGAGGAAGGCATTTTCCCTCTTGCAAGAGCAAACTTTTCTGCAAGCGAAATGGAAGAAGAGCGCAGACTGATGTATGTTGCAATCACTCGTGCCGAGGAAAAGATTTATCTACTCCATGCAACAAAAAGATTTATGTATGGCAAGAGCAATTATCAAAAAGAGAGCAGGTTTTTGTCTGAGCTCAACATTGTGGACAGGTCAAAGGTTGGCGGAGGAGTAGAAACATATAAATCAGAAGGAGATGTCTTTGAAAGCGGTTATGCTGTGGGCGACAAAGTTTTTTTGCCTAGATTTGGAGAAGGAAAACTCATTGAAATTTCTGATGATGGGCTTGTGGGAAAAATCCTTTTTGAGCAGTTTGGGATGAAAGAAATTATGTTAAATTCAAAAAGTTTGGAGAAAGTCGATGGATAAGATGGAAAGAATGAAAGCTCTTGTTGAGGAGATTTTGATTCATAATAGAAATTATTATGAGCTTGACAACCCAACGATTTCTGACAAGGAATATGACAAGTTGTACGACGATCTTGTTGACCTTGAAAAAGAGCTTGGAGTGACACTGCCAAATTCTCCAACACAGAGAGTTGGCGGAGATGTGCTTGACAAGTTTGTGAAAAAGAGACATGAAGTAAGGCTTTACTCAATGGGTAAAGTCAGGTCTTTTGCCGAGCTTGATGACTTTTTTGATGACATGAAAAAGTTTGTTAAAAACCCATCTTATGCTGTGGAGTATAAGTTTGATGGACTTACAATTGTCACAGAATATCAAAATGGAAAATTTGTTTCTGCCACGACTCGTGGAAATGGAGAAATTGGTGAGGATGTGACAGAACAGGTCAAAACAATCAAATCTGTGCCTCTTGAAATTCCATTTAAGGGCAGATTGATTTTGCAGGGTGAAGGAATGATGACAAACTCCAGCTTCAAGCGATATAACAAAACAGCTTTGGAGCCACTCAAAAATCCAAGAAACGGAGTTGCTGGTGCAATAAGAAACCTTGACCCAAAAGAAACTGCAAAAAGAGGGCTTGATTATTTCTGTTATGCTGTGCTTTTGTGTGAAGGCAAAAAGTTTTCTACGCAAGAAGAAATGCACAAATTTATAAAAGATAATGGTTTCAAAACAGGAGACTATTTCAAGGTTGTTTCAGATGGAGAAGATGTAAAAGATCTTATCAATGATATTGACAAAGTCAAAAATGACCTTGACGTTATGATTGATGGTGTTGTGGTCAAGCTTAACCAAGTTGCACCAAGAGAAGAAATTGGTTATACAAACAAATTTCCAAAATGGGCAAGAGCATACAAGTTTGAGGCACAAGAAATTTCAACAATGCTTAAAGATGTGATTTGGCAAGTGGGCAGAAGCGGCAAGGTTTCTCCTATTGCTGTTTTGGAGCCAGTTTATCTTGCAGGAGCAACAATTTCTCGTGCCACACTCAACAACATTGAAGACATAAGAAAGAAAAATGTCTATCTAAACAGCAGAGTGTTTATCCGCAGAAGTAACGAAGTTATCCCAGAGGTGCTTGGGCTTGCAGAGAAGTATCAGAATTCTGCTGTGATTGAAGAGCCAAAAATTTGTCCATGTTGCCACGCAGAACTTGTAAAGAAAGGACCTTTGGTTTTTTGTCCAAACCACGATGGATGCAAAGAGCAAATTGTGGCAAGGCTTACTCATTTTGTAAGTCGTGAAGCTTTCAACATTGAAGGACTTTCTGAAAAGACGATAATTCAATTTTATAACGACCTAAACTTTAGACATTATTCTGATTTTTACAGGCTTAGAAAGGATGAGCTTGTTGCACTTGAAAAGATACAAGAGAAGAAAGCTCAAAACATTTTGGATGCGGTTGAAAAGAGCAAACATATTGAGCTTTTCCGTTTTGTGTTTGGACTTGGGATAAGCGAAGTCGGCATAAAAACGGCAAAAGATCTAACAAAGCATTTTGATAGTCTTGAAAAACTTAAAAATGCAATATTTGAAGAACTCTTGGAAGTGGAAGATGTGGGTGAGATTATTGCAAACAACATTGTCGAGTACTTTAAAGATGAAAACAATTTGAGAGAGATCAATCTTCTGCTAGACGCAGGAGTTGTCCCTTATTGCAACAATGCGTCAAAATCCGACAAGTTGAACGGGTTGACATTTGTGCTTACAGGCACACTTGAGCATTACACCAGACCGGAGATGACAAAGATTATTGAAGAGAATGGTGGAAAGACTGCTTCATCAGTTTCAGCCAAGACATCATATGTGCTCGCCGGAGCGGAAGCGGGCAGCAAACTAGCAAAAGCACAGTCTCTTGGTGTAAAAATATTGACAGAAGAGGAATTTTTTTCGAAATTTATTGATAATTAACACTTTTTGTGGTAAAATAAAAAGGTAAGGAGGTAGAATATGGCACAAGAATCATGGGTTTCTGTTGGTGGAGTGTACGGAAAAATTGCAAACTATGTTGCAATTGGCATAGACTACCTTTGTTTGGGGCCAAAATGTCCTGTTTGTGGCAAACATATGGTGCTTTCTCATCTTGGTGGATTCATGGAGGCATATCAGGGTATTGCTGATACAATTAGTGGTTTTAAACCAGAACGTGTTTGTTTGAATATGAAGTATCCAAATCCAAAGTTTAATCCAGAGAAAAAGATGCAGAGAGAACCAAAGTTTATCCCATGCCCAAACAACTATAAATTTGAATGGAATCCAACAATGAAAATGGTTGTTCCAAGAGCAAAAAAGAAAGAAACATTCTACAGACCTTTTGCTCCAGGTTTTCCTGCAAGAAAGGTAACCAAATTGTAATAACAATTTTTCAAAATCACTTGACAACGGACGTGCGTATGAGTATAATACAAAATGTGTTTCGTTGTCGGAAACAGTGCTTTGACAAAAGCATAAACAAACAACAGGTGGCGGAAAGACCGCTTCACCGACCGAGGTATATGACTTTGGGGCTCAAAAGGCTTGTGTTGTTCATGTTTCAATTAAAAAAGCATTTTTTATGGCACGAACGCGGGTTCGTGTCATTTTTTTTCGGAAGAAAAAGATTGGACAAATCTCATCCAGATTTAAAATGGAAATTTCAACAAAAGGAGAAACAGAATGCCTACATTTAACCAATTGGTAAGAAAGGGAAGAAAAACATTTGAAAAGAAAAAGAAGGCTCCACTTCTTGAGGAAAACCCTCAAAAGCGTGGTGTTTGCTTGAACGTAAGAACAGCTACACCTAAAAAGCCTAACTCAGCTCTTAGAAAAATTGCCAGAGTTAAACTTTCAAATGGACAAGAAGGAACATGCTACATTCCTGGAATTGGACATAACTTGCAGGAACACAGTGTTGTGCTTGTAAGAGGCGGACGTGTTAAGGACCTTCCTGGTGTGCGTTATCACATCATTCGTGGAACACTTGACACAGCTGGTGTTGCAAACAGAAAACAAGCTCGTTCTAAATATGGCGCAAAGAGACCAAAATCAGGTAAGTAATAACTTGGTTTATTGACAAAAAATTAACAAAAGGAGATTAAAAACACTATGGCTAGAAGAAATGCTGCAGTTAAAAGAGATGTTTTGCCAGATCCAATTTACAACAACAAAGTTGTAACAAAACTTATCAACCAAGTTATGATGAGTGGTAAGAAAGGTCTTGCACAAAGACTTGTTTATGGCGCATTTGACATCGTTAAAGAAAAAACTGGTGCAGAACCCTTGGATGTTTGCCTTACAGCTATTGAAAATGTAAAACCTATGCTTGAAACAAAGGGACGTAGAGTTGGTGGTGCAACATATCAGGTTCCTATGGAAATTCGTCCAGAAAGAAGACAAACACTTGCTATTCGTTGGATTGTAAACAATGCAAGAAAGAGAAGTGGTGAAAGAAACATGGATGAAAAACTTGCTGGGGAGCTTATTGATGCATACAACAATACAGGTGCTTCAATCAAGAAAAGAGATGAAATGCACAGAATGGCAGAAGCAAACAAAGCATTTGCACACTATAAGTGGTAAGGCTGCGTTTGGGGCTCGTTTTTGCGAAGGCGCAAAAAGCATCGCATTAAAACTTGTCTTCCCACTTTGCGACCAAACGCAAGTCGCACTTCGTTGGCGACTTGGTCGCAACTTTCTAAAGTGTTGATTAGAAAGGAGTAAAACGAAAAATGAATTTTTTGTTTTGCGAACAACTTTTGAATTTGTGCTAAACAAGTTTAAAAGTTGACAAATTGTGTTGTTTACATCACGTTAAAAATGTAAAAATTTAAATAGGAGAAAAAATATTTATGGCTACAAACCTTGAATTGACCAGAAACGTTGGTATCATGGCTCACATTGATGCTGGTAAAACAACAACAACTGAAAGAATTTTGTATTATACCGGCAAAAGCCACAAAATCGGAGAAGTTCATGATGGACAAGCTACGATGGACTGGATGGCACAAGAGCAAGAAAGAGGTATCACAATTACTTCTGCCTGCACAACATGTTTCTGGAAAGGACATAAAATCAATATTATTGACACGCCAGGACACGTTGACTTCACTGTTGAAGTTGAGCGTTCTTTGAAAGTTTTGGATGGTGCCGTTTTGGTGCTTTCAGCTCGTGACAAGGTTCAACCACAAACAGAAACTGTTTGGCGTCAATCAACAAAGTACAAGGTTCCTACAATCATCTACGTAAACAAGATGGACAGAGATGCTGCAGACTTCAATGGTTGTGTAAAATCAATCAGAGAAAGACTTAACACAAATCCACTTCCAATTCAGATGCCAATCGGTGAGGCTGACACATTCAGCGGAATTATCGACCTTTTGACAATGAAAGCTGAAATCTACAAGGATGACATGGGGACACAAATTGAAATTACAGAGATTCCTGCAGAGCTTAAAGATGAGGCACAAAGACTTCATGATGATATGATTGAAAAAATCGTTGAAACAGATGATGCTCTTCTTGAAAGATACTTTGCTGGAGAAGAAATTTCTGTTGATGAGCTTAAAGTTGCACTTCGTGCAGCAACAGTTTCAAGACAAGTTGTTCCTGTTCTTTGCGGTTCTTCTTATAAGAACAAGGGCGTTCAGATGCTTCTTGATGCAATGGTATGGTATTTGCCATCACCACTTGACATTGACCACATTGTAGGTACAAACCCGGACACAGGTGCAGAAGAAGACAGGGCTCCAAGCGAAGATGCTCCATTCTCTGGACTTGCATTCAAAATTATGACAGACCCATTTGTTGGTCGTCTTGCGTTCTTCAGAGTTTACTCTGGAAAACTTGTTGCAGGATCATATGTTTACAACTCAAACAAAGGTGAAAAAGAAAGAGTTGGAAGACTTATCAGAATGCACGCAAACCAAAGAGAAGAGATCAAAGAAGTTGGCGCTGGAGACATCGCTGCTATCGTTGGTCTTAAAGATACAATCACAGGTGAAACACTTTGTGATGAAAAGAAACCAATTGTTTTGGAGAGCATGGACTTCCCAGATCCAGTTATCAGGGTTGCTATCGAACCAAAAACAAAACTTATGCAAGAAAAGATGGTGCTTGCACTTGTTAAACTTGCAGAAGAAGACCCGACTTTCAAGACATACACAGATCAAGAGACAGGACAAACAATTATTGCCGGAATGGGAGAACTTCACCTTGAAATCATTGTTGACAGACTTTTGAGAGAGTTTAAAGTTGAAGCAAATGTTGGTGCTCCACAAGTTGCTTACAAAGAAACAATCAGAAAGAAAGCAACAGCAGAAGGAAAGTTTATCCGTCAGTCTGGTGGTAAGGGACAATATGGTCACTGTATCATCGAGATTGAACCTCTTGAACCAGGTTCTGGCTATGTATTTGAAGATAAGACTGTTGGTGGATCAATTCCAAAAGAATATATCCAACCAGTAAACAATGGTATCTTTGAAGCAAGCAAGAATGGTGTTCTTGCAGGATACGAAACTGTTGACTTTAAAGCAACTGTTATTGATGGTTCTTACCACGAAGTTGACTCATCTGAAGCAGCCTTCAAGATTGCTGGTTCTATGGCATTTAAGGATGGTGCATTGCACGCAAATCCTGTAATCCTTGAGCCTATTATGAAGGTGCAAGTTGAAGTGCCAGATGACTACCTTGGAACAGTTATGGGCAACTTGACATCACGTCGTGGAATTTTGACTGGAAATGAGACAAAAGCAGGCGTTCAAGTTGTTAATGCAGAAGTTCCTCTTGGAGAAATGTTTGGATATGCAACAGACCTTCGTTCTCAAACACAGGGTCGTGGAACATTTACAATGGAATTCTTGAAATATGCTGAAGTTCCAAAGAATATTGCTGAAACAATCATTGGCAATCGTAAAAAGCAAGCATAACGCCTGATTTTTACAAAAAAATTTGGTAAAAATATGTAAAAATGTTTTACAATTAAATAAAATTGTGTTAAAATTACACAGAATTCAAAAAAGGAGATTTATTAAAATGGCTACTGGAAAATATGATAACAGTAAACCACACGTTAACGTTGGTACAATCGGACACGTTGACCATGGTAAAACCACATTGACAGCTGCAATCACAATGTATAGTGCAGCAAAGGGCTACGCTCAAAAAATGAGATATGATGAAATCGATAAAGCCCCAGAAGAAAGAGCAAGAGGAATAACGATCAACACAGCACACGTTGAATATCAAACAGATAAGAGACACTATGCTCACGTTGACTGCCCAGGACACGCAGACTATGTTAAAAACATGATTACTGGTGCCGCACAAATGGATGGTGCCATCCTTGTTGTTGCTGCAACAGACGGTCCAATGCCTCAAACAAGAGAACACATCTTGCTTGCAAGACAGGTTGGTGTTCCTTATATCGTTGTATTTATGAACAAGACAGATCAAGTTGACGATCCAGAACTTCTTGACCTTGTTGAAATGGAAATCAGAGAACTCCTTACAGAGTACGGATTCCCAGGAGACACAACTCCAATCATCAAAGGTTCAGCTTTGAAGGCTTTGGAAGCTGCTCAAGCAGGAAATGTTGCTGATCCATCATGCACATGCATCCAAGAACTTCTTGACACACTTGACTCTTATATCCCAGAACCTCAAAGAGATACAGACAAGCCATTCCTTATGCCTGTTGAAGACGTATTCACAATCACAGGACGTGGAACAGTTGCTACTGGAAGAATTGAGAGAGGATCTGTAAGAATCAACGACGTTGTAGAAATCGTTGGTATGGGAGCAAAGAAACAAACAGTTGTTACTGGTGTTGAAATGTTCAGAAAGACAGTTGACGAAGGTATCGCAGGATACAACGTTGGTATTCTTCTTCGTGGTATTCAAAGAAATGAAATCGAAAGAGGACAAGTTCTTTGCAAACCAGGTTCAATTCACCCACACACAAAGTTTGCTGCTGAAGTTTACGTTTTGAAGAAGGAAGAAGGCGGACGTCATACACCATTCTTCAATGGTTATAGACCACAATTCTACTTCAGAACAACAGACGTTACAGGAACAATCGAACTTCCTGCAGGTGTTGAAATGGTTATGCCAGGAGACAACATTAAGATGACAATTGAACTTTCAAAAGAAATTGCTATCGAACAAGGACTTCGTTTCGCTATCCGTGAAGGTGGCAGAACAGTTGGTTCTGGTGTTGTTTCACAAATCATCGAATAATAAAATTAAAAAAAAAGGCTGGTTTCCAGTCTTTTTTTTATTGCCTTATATACTGAAAACTTGATATTGACAAGCTAAATATAATGTGATACAATCTCCTTATATTAAGGAGATAAAAATGAGTAATAATGAGAATTTTAATCTTTTAGATGCTGCGCTTGACGATTTAAGCTCACAATATGAGCACGAAAATGGAGTTATGGCAGGATTTTTTGTAGATGGTCATTTGCCAGAGACGAGAAGTTATGAAGAAAAAGTTAATTTGCAAATTGACAATTTGATTTACAAAGGTAAAGGGGCAAATAGAGAGGTTGATCAAAAGAAAGCTGCTGAACTTATGAAACACCTTGATGCAAGATACAACGAAAGTGCTTCAAAAGATAGCCCTGTTGTGGACTATATTCCTGGAGCAGGGAATCATACTCGCTTTTTCTATGATGCAAAGGCAATAGGATATGCTGCAAGATATCTTAAAGCAAAAAAGAATGAAAGGGAAAGATAAAAACATATAAAAGACTAGAGAATTTCTGGTCTTTTTTTATTTTACAAATCACAATGATTTGTGGTATCATACACATATACGGAGATTTGGATGAAACTTTTAAACTATGTATACAAATTTTTGGGCTTTGAAGCTGATGATGTCAAGGTTTCAAAAAAGAAAAAATCCTCAAACAAGGCATCATACAACTTGAAAGAGGAAAAATCACTCCCAGCAGAGATTGATGGGGTAAGAGTTTTTTATCCAGAAAGTTTGTCTGACTGCAAAGATAAGGTGGATTTGCTTAAAAAAGATGTTGCATTCTTCCTTGATTTTAGGTCAGTAAGCAATTCTGAAAAGAACAAAATTTTGGATTATTTTGAAGGAGTTTTGGCTGTTTTGGAAGCAAGAGTTGAAGAAGTAGACAACAATCTGTACATATTTTTACCAAAAAATGTGGAAATTGATAGGGATTAGAGTATGAAAAGTGGTATTTGTCCAAAATGTAGGAGCCAGGAGATTTTAGTTTTTGAATCTTCCGCTGATGAAAAAGAAAAAGACAAACACGTTGACATGGAAAAACTTGGATTGTTAGATAAAGTGTACACGACAAGATATGTTTGCTGCAATTGTGGCTATACAGAACGCTATTTTGATGGCAAAGATTTAGAAAAATTGAAGAAAAAATATAAAAAAGTGAGAGGCTAAAATTTTGAAAAATAAAAAATGGTTAAAATACGTCATTTTGGGTGGAATTATTGCTTTGATTTTGGTCGTTGACCTTGTTACAAAGCATCTTGCATCTGCAAAACTTGGCAATGACACGGTAACAATCATCCCACACCTGATTGATTTTAAATATACCACAAATCGTGGCGCCGCATGGGGGATTATGGAAGGAAAGCAAGCCTTTCTTATTTTCTTGGCTGTACTTTTTGTTGCAGTGTTTGTGTGGTATTATATCAAAGAAAAACACAAAACATGGCTTCTTACGACAGCTGTTGGGCTTTTGATTGCAGGATGTTTGGGAAACATGATTGACAGAATTTTCTTGAGTTATGTAAGAGATTTTATCATGTTCGATTTTTGGAAGAGTTTTCCAATCTTCAACTTTGCGGATATTGCACTTTGCATAGGAGTTGCACTCTTTATAATTTATCTGATTGTTTACTTTATAAAAACTGAAAAAGAGAAAAAAGAAGAAAAAGCGGATAAGAATGATGGAGAAAATGCTTAAAATATTCAACACAAATCAAGAAGATGTCGGCAAGAGGCTCGACATTTTTTTGCTTGAAAAATTTCCAGAATATTCTCGCTCACACATCAAAAACATGGTCGAGCATAATCTTGTCAAAATTGATGAAAAATTGATTACGAAAGCAGGTTTTTTGTTAAAAAATGGTCAAAAAATAGAAATTGAGGAGCAAAAACCACAAGAAATTTCAACAAAAGCAGAAAATGTTGAATTTGAAATCGTCTATCAAGATGAAGATTTGGCTGTGATAAACAAACCTCAAGGGCTTGTTGTACACCCATCTTCAACAACAAAAAGTGGGACGCTTGTCAATGGTCTTTTGGCAAAGATTAATGATTTGAGTGGCATTAATGGAGAATTGCGTCCGGGCATTGTTCATAGGCTTGACAAAGATACGAGTGGACTTTTGGTGATTGCAAAAAATGATTTTGCACATGTTGACCTAGCAGAACAAATTAAAAATAAAACTTGTCACAGAAATTATCTTGCACTTTTGGATGGCAACTTGAAGGATGAAGAAGGTCACATTGAGACATACATCAAACGTGACCCAAAAGATAGAAAAAAGATGAGCGTGCAAAAAGATGGCAGAATTGCAATCACAGATTACAAAGTTATCAAGAGATTTGAAAAAACGTGTTTGGTTGAGTTTATGTTGCAGACGGGAAGAACACATCAGATTAGGGTGCACGCAAAGTACCTTGGGCATCCAGTTGTTGGAGATAAGGTGTACGGAAAGGAAGTGAAAGTGCTAAACGGACAGCTTTTGCATGCTTACAAACTTTCATTTACTCATCCAAGGACTCATGAAGTGATGACTTTTGAGGCAAAATTGCCTAATTATTTTGAAAGATACTTAAAAAAGCAAAAAATAAAGGATTAATATATAATCGTGGAAGGCGTTGTACCAGCAGAGGTTTCAATTCCAAAGGACAAGCGTATAGTTGGAATTGAATTACTGCGTTTTTACATGGCATTTATGGTTGTTGTCACTCATTTGGGAGGGACAATTCTTTATCGCATTGAACACGTTCTTTATATTTTCCAAGCATTCCATGTAACGGTTTTTATGTTGTTATCTTTTTTGTTGTGCGGAAAATACTTTTTGGATCCATCAAAAGAAAGCACAAAAAAAAGAGCTATCAGAATCGTTCTTCCAATTGTTGTTTGGGGGTTAATTTCTTTTGTTGTCACTCTCATATGGAATTTATGTTTTTACAAGGTGCCATCCTTAACGTTTAAAGATTTGTGTTGGCAATTGCTGACTGGGCATTCCGGTGGGATCAATACTCCATTGTGGTTTTTGGTTGACATGCTCTGGATTTCTTGTTTGCTTTGGCTTTTGAGGCTGATTTTAAAAAAGAAATATTTTGCTATAGCGCTCGCACTAGTGATGGCTGTGTGCTTTGTTTTGCAATATACAGGAGCAAATTATGTTATGTTTGGAAATTTGCCATATGAATTAAAATATCCACTTGGCAGAATGATAGAAATGATTCCGTATGCAAATATTGGCGTTTTATGCTCAATACTAATACCTTGGCTTCAAGAGAAAAAGTTTAAGCTACATATTATTCTTTTTATCAGCTCATTAGTGTTGGTCGCACTTTGCATTTTTATTAAATGGAGATTTGTCAATTATTCAATTCAAGGGTTTGGGTATAATGGATTATACTTGATGATTGGCTCTATATTATTGATGGTAATGGCACTGACATCTCCGTTAAACTTTGTGAACAATGAAAGATTTAAGTGTATTGTCAAATGGATAACTTCCTTTACAATGGGAGTTTATTGTATGCATGTTGTCTTTGGAAAAATTGTGGAAGGTATCTTTATCAAATATGGAATTATGACACAGACAATTTGGGTTTGTTTGTTGGTTTACATAATTGGTTACGCTGTTTCTTTTGTGATATCTTTGATCCCATCAAAAAACATACAAAACTTGGTAAAATAATTTAGATAAAAAACGAGCTTTCCCTTGACAGAAGGGCTTGAAATCTGCTATAATACGGCTGTATCCGCGTGGAAAAGGTTTTTTGGAAAGACAGATACTGCACCTTAACAGCGAGTTTGGATAGAGGAGGTAAAAAAGATGTTTGCAGTTGTTCAAACAGGTGGAAAACAATACAATGTTACTGAAAACGATGTTTTGAAAGTAGAAAAACTTGCAAATGCAGTTGGAGACAAAGTTAAACTTGACGTTTTGCTCGTTTCAGACGGAAAGAAGACTGTTGCAGGGACACCTATCGTTGCCAATGCTGAAGTTGTTGCAGAAGTGCTCGCACACGGCAAGGGTGACAAGATCGTTGTGTTTAAGTATAAACCTAAAAAGAATGTTAGAAGCAAGCAAGGTCACAGACAACCTTGGACAGAAATCAAAATTGTTTCTATAAAGATGTAATTATGACGAAGATTACGATTTTTAAAAAAGAAGGCAAGATTTGCGAATATCAAGTAAAAGGGCACAGCGGATATGCTGAAGAAGGCTCTGATATTGTGTGCAGTGGGATTTCAACTGCAACACAAATGGCTTTGGTGGCTCTTACTGAAGTTTTGAAGCTTGATGTGCAAAGTGACATCAAAGATGGTTACATGCACGTGACAATAAGTGATTATCAAAACGATCAGGCACAAAATATTTTGAGAGCAATGGAGCTTACACTTGAAGATATTGCAAAAAATTATGCCAGATACGCAAAAATGGAGGTAAGATAAGATGTATATCAATTTACAACTTTTTGCCCATCACAAAGGTGGCGGTAGCACCAAAAACGGTAGAGATTCTCAAGCACAACGTCTTGGCGTTAAGGCTTATGCAGGTCAATTTGTAACAGCTGGATCAATCATTGTTAGACAAAGAGGAACAGAGATTTATCCAGGCGCAAATGTAGGACTTGGAAGAGACTACACACTTTTTGCACTCAAAGATGGAAAAGTGGCTTTTGGAAAGAGCAAGGGCAAAAACATAGTTTCAGTTGTTGCTGAATAAAAAGTAAAAGGGTTTTTACGCCCTTTTTTTATTTTCAAAAATATGGATTACAAGGTTTTTAAAGACAGAATTGAGATAAACGGAAAAGAAGATTTTGACATAGAACACATTTTGGAGTGTGGTCAAGTTTTTTCTTTTGTTAAAACTGATCATTATACATGCTATTCCGCAGACAAAAAAGCAGAGATTTTTGAGGATGAAAAAGGCTTTAAAATCGTTACAAAAGACCCGGAATATTTTGAAGAATATTTTGATTTAAAAACCGATTACTCAAAAATAAAAAGCGAGCTTTCAAAACACAAAATTCTGCAAAATCCCATAAAATTTGGTCACGGAATCAGAATTTTAAGGCAAAATTTGTTTGAAGCGGTGATTTCTTTTATCGTTTCACAAAACAACAACATAAAAAGAATCAAAAACATTCTTTTCAAAATTAGAGAAAAGTTTGGAAAGAACATTGGCGATTTTTATGCTTTTCCAACCAGAGTAGAGCTTTTGAAAGCTACTGAAGATGACTTTGCAAAACTTGGTTGTGGATATAGGGCAAAATACTTGTATGGTATTTTGAGACAGGTGGACGAACAGACGCTTTTGGAGTGGCAGAGTTTGCCTACGCAAGAGCTAAGAAACAGGCTTGTTGGACTTATTGGGATTGGTCCAAAAGTGGCAGATTGCATTTTGCTTTTTGGCTATGGAAAAGGAGATGTCTTTCCAGTTGACACATGGATGCATCAGATGTATGGGCAGTTTTTTGATAGGTGTGAAAATCGTGAAAAGATTAGAAACAACTTGACAAAAATATTTGGAAATTTGTCCGGTTATGCTCAACAATATTTGTTTTTTTTAATGAGAGCAAAACAAAATAAAAAAGGTATTGAAAAATAAAAAAAAATGTGATATAATAATCACATGAATAGGGAGGGATGAAATGAGACTTAAGAAAAAACTTCTCGTTTTAGCAATGGCAGGCATTACATTTTTTAGTGCTTTGACACTTACTGCATGTGGAACAAAAGCCACAACTCCATCAGGCAGTGGCAGTGGCACTGAAAATCCACCAATTGTTGAAGTTGAAGAGACAGATGCACAAAAACTTGCAAAACGAGTTGAAGGCACAGTTGCATCTTTGAAAGCAGGCAATTTGACTGTTGATGAGGTTAATGCTGGAAAACTTTTGAAAGCTGATGGTCACAATCATGTGTATGAGCAAACAAGAGAAAGCGAAAAATATTATTATGCCGAAGGCACTTCTTGGTATGTTCTTGCTCAAAACAATGGTGGAGAATGGGAAAGAAGTGTTGCGGACTCTCATCCAACATTTGATGTGTTAAACAATGCAAGTGTTGAAGAGTTTAACGAGAGCAGAGCAAAAGTAAGCAACGGAAGCACAATATACTATGCTTATTATCAAGGCGAAAAGTTTGTTATAACTTCAGTTTCTGACATAACAAACACCTATGAAATTACAAACATTGGCACAACAAGCGTAAACATCCCTGAATACGTTATTCCAAAGACAAAGGACGAGAAGATTGCAGAGTTTGCAACAGAACTTACAAAACTTAAAACACCAAACTTTACTGTTGCAGAAACAATTGGAAATCAAAGCCACACATACCTTGTTGAAGGAAACTCTGTAAAAGCAGACAATGAATATTACACTGTTGAAGAAGGCACAGGTTATAGATATTATTTGGATGCAACAGACAATGTTTGGTATAGAGAAGAGGGGACTCTTGCAAAAGACTTCAATTATACAAACATTACTGTGACAGATCTCAACGAAAACACAAATGAGTATGCAGTAAACATTGATGGAACGGCATTTGCAGCATACACAGATGGAGAAGCCCTTGCACTTTACAACGCAGAGGGCACATGGCTCTATACAAATTGTGGAACAACAAATGTTGATGTTCCAACAAATTGGCAAGTAAAGGAAGATCCAGCACCAGTGACGAACATGATTGTTGATGAAAATGGAAAATATAATATGAATGCAATCCTTCCTGTATGGGAAGCATATGTAAAAGGAAACAATACATATGGTGTTGACTTGGTGACAGGTATGCTTTCTGCAAGAATGACCTACGAAAGCACAAAGCTTATTAACATAAGCAACGAAAAGCTTACATTCTACATTTTTGCAAACAATAGAGAAACACCAAGCACAAAACAATTTAAAACATTTGAAATTACTTGCCCAACTTTGATTGCAGATATAAATGCTGGAAGAATCAGAACGCAAGAAGCTCTTGCATCAGGGTTATATAACATTGATGCAGAAAACTTTAATGTTACACAAATTATGAATGTTGACACGACAATTGATCAAAATGCTATTTCGCATAGAGCAGAAAATCTTCTTGCAAAAGTTGGTAGTGATGCAAATGTTGTGTTTGCATATGAAACGGCACCAGAAGGGTCTGATTTGACCTATGGCGCAGGAATTGGTTATCACACAGTTGTTTACACAGCAGATGGAAAACTCCACGTATTTGGTGTAAGTGCATTGAGCAAGGCAGATGTGTCAAACGACACAGACAAGTATGGTGTTGTAAGTCATACAGTAACTGACATTGATGAACAAAACCTTGCATTCTACCAAACATTGGATTTGGGACTTGGAAAATAAAACTTGGTTTATGCCAAGTTTTTTTTTGTTTTTATTGTTTTTTCAGTTTTATTGTGGTATGATAAGGGTATGAAGAAGAAAAGATTTTTAAGATTTTTCTCATTGATTTTGTGTTTGTGCTTTGCACTTTTCTCTTTTGCTGGCTGCGGTAATGCAACTGGTGGGGGAGATGTTGATGATGACGATGATTCCGAGGTTTCAGAGCAAGAGCCAACACTTTTGGGGGGAGTAAAAACTCTTACTCGTCCAGAGAATTATGATTATGGTGCCGCACTTGACGGGTTTTCTGAAAACTTTTACAACATTTTTGCTGGATACATAATGGAATACCTCTATGCAACATATGTGGACAATTCATTATTAGTTAATGTAGCTTCAACGATTTATACAACAACGGAAACAGAAGACTATGATGCTTTGGTTGTTGAAACTGGAACAACCACCTATCCATTGAGTGATGCCGTTTTGAAATACTATTTTTATGACACACCAAGATATCAAATTACAAAAGTTGAAACAACAATGGATACAGACAATCCAGACAAAATCAAATCACAAAAATTGACGTTGGATACGAGTAAGGCTTGGCAATGGAATGTTTCTGCAAATTCAAATACATATAAAACCGTGTTTTACAAGCATGAGGAATCTGGTACTACCATTGACAAAAAAATTTACGTTGACAAAAAATCAAATGATTTGACTGAAGTAACATTTCAAAACAAAACTTTAACTTTGCAAGGTTGGGATTCTTGGACAAAGATTTATGATGATGGCACATCGGCAGATGATTATCATGGTGCATATTATGGCACGCAAGTAAATATACCTGATACAGATCCCGCAGTTCCAGACTACTTTACGTCTCCATATGCAGATTATGGTGCAACCGGACTAAACTATTATCAAGATGCACTTGAATATGCGATTTACATGATTGTGCTTGGCTATGACCATGTGAACGATGCGGATTATTTTGATTTTACAATTTCAAATGCACTCAAAAATGGCGAAGCGACCGGTGCAAGCATGACAGTTGGTGGCTGGGGAGCAAGCAAGATTTCTGTTGAGCAAGCCCTTGCAAATGCAAAAGAAAGATTTAAGCTTGCTGGAAATTATATTGGATTTGCCGACAAAAACATTGAAACATTGACAGACTTTATTTTAGAAAAAGTTATTGGACAAGAAAGCAGATTTACAATCAAAATCAATGGTGGTGACACATACTTCAATCACAACTATGAAGCAATCGTGCACAACATCATAAGATATGCCTGTGATTTGGCACCTATCGGAAATGATAAAAATGGTAATGCAATTCACCTTGCTGACACGTATTTGACATCAAAAATCACGGATTACAATGGTGACTACTTTGGTATTGCACTTGACTTTGATGAAAACGGAGAATATGATGACTCAAATCTTTTCAGCAATATTGAAGCGGCAGAATATCAAAGCATTGTGTTCATGCCACAAAGTGCCGATGTTGGCAAAAAGTTGACTGACGTATGGCTCATTTTTGAATACTTTGATCTGCCAGATGGCTCAACAAAAGTTATGGACACAGCAAATGGCATAACAATCAATGTTGGAATTAGATATTATGACAGTGTGACAGGCACAATTTATGAGCTTGGTGAAACACAAATCACAATCAAATATGCAAAAAACGGAAATCAGGCGACAGAAGATGATCCAGAAGGTGATCCACTCACAATGCTCTGCTTTGGTGAGGGGGATGCTGGAGTTGACATAAGTTTCTCTCAAACGCCACTCATTCAAACAACATTTGTAAGCCCAACTGCAATCGACGCACAAAAAGAAGGTGTTCCTGATGGTGCAGGAGATTTTAGAAAGTCAATTCAAATGACTGGTGCAAACAAAGATTATTATAAACTCAACGATTCTTCATCTTATGGACAATATGGCACGCTCAATGAAGCTGCATTTGTTGGAGAAAATGCTTGTGACTTTGTTGAAGTTTACTTTGACATTGTAAAAGACAAAAATGCAGCAGCAAACAAAAGCTATTCATTCAAAGTTGGTGCAACAATATTCTTTGAAGACGTTTAAAAGAAAAGAGATTTTTATCTCTTTTTTTTATTATACATATAGACAAAGTGCAACATTTATGGTAAAATAACAGTAATTAGGAGAAAAAATGGGCATCGGAGAAATTGTCGCAATTGTTTTTGCTAGTGTAGTTTTTGCGCTTTTGTGCATATTTTTTATTGTATTGCCAAAAAAGTATTATTACTCGGCAATGTTTTCTGGCGCCTACATTTCTGCATTTAGATTGATTGGCATGAAGTCAAGAAAGGTCAATTTGGAAGATGTTGTTTCTGCATATGTTTTGTCAAAAAAATCCAAACTTAATTTGACACTTATGGATCTTGAGACTGTTTCACTAAGTGGTGGAAGTGCACTGCGTGTTGTAAAAGGTTTGAGCACCGCAAAGATTGCCAAGATAAATATTTCACTTGATTTTGCAAAATCTGTCGATGTTTCTGGGATTGACATTATGCAAGTTGTCAGAGAATGTATAAATCCAAAGGTGATTGAACTTCCACTTGTCACGGCATCTGCAAAAGACTATCTTGAAGTAAATGTGAAAATTTCACTTTCACTCAAGGTAAATTTAAAAAACTTTTTGTATGGTGTGGGTGATGACACAGTGGCTGCACGTGGAATTGAGGCCGCAGTTACAAAAATTGCAAACACAGACAGGGCAGACAGCTTGGTTGCACACCCAGAATATTTGGATAAGGCAATTTTTGATGCAAACATTGATGCAGGGGCAAAATATGAGCTTGTTTCAGCTGATGTCATTCACATTGATTTGGGGCAAGACAAGCGTATTGGACTTGAAAAACAATCTCTTGAGCAAGAGCATTTGATGTCTATGTATAAGCTTGAGCAACGTAGAGCAGAGGCAGAAGCTGTTGAAAAAGAAATGAAAGCAAGAGCAGAAGAACTCAAAGCCCAAGCAGCAGAGGAAGAAATTGAAATCCAAAGAGCTATCAAAGACGCTATTGACGAGGGAAAAGTCAGTGATGTCGTTGAGCTTTACAAATTGCAAAACTTGCAGCTTGACACAGAAATAAAAAGGCAACAGATGAAGAAATATGAAGAGGAGGGCGAGTAAATGGTTTATGTTTATATTGCAGCCATTGTTTTTGCAGCCTTTTGTATTGTTATGTATTTCGTGCTTGTTGCAAAGAAACATGAAGAAAGGTTGACAAAGTTTAAAAACGAAAAAAGCTTACAAAATGTTGACGTCATGAAAAAAGATGACGTTAGTGATGTAAATGCCGACAAAAATGAGGAAAAGGAAGTTTCAAAGCATGGCAAAGAAGCTGACCTTCAAGATTATGTTTTTGAAACACAAAAGGAAAACCCAGAAGATATTGTTCAAGATGAAGAAATCGATTTGTCAAGAATTGACTTTGAGGCACTTGAAAACATGTCTGATGAAGATTTTGACAGAACGCTCAACAGCTACTCTCCAGCACTTCGAGATGCAGTGCTTGATGAGCTTTTAAAGAGAAATGAAGAAGAGGGATAAGCAGGCCCCTCTTTTTTTATTCTTTAAACAAAACATATCTCATATAGTATTTTAGGTGAGGTATGTTTAATTTTTTTGATGAAATAAAAAACAAAGTTAAGACGACAAAGGAAGATTTTTTTGACAATTTTAATATTGTAAATTTGTCAGGAAAAATTATTTATGTTGAGGGACATACGGGGCTTGTGTTGCTGTCAAAAGAAAAGATTTTTTTCAAAGTGAAGAGGGGACAAGTTTCTGTTGAGGGGAAAGACTTAAAAATGCCAGAAATCTCTGAAAACACATTGCTTATCAGTGGGCAAGTTGAGAGGGTGGAGAGTGTATGAGATGGAAAAGTTATACAAAAATTGGAATCAAAGATGTTGAGAACGCAATCATAGACAATTTTGATGAGCTGAGTTTTGTCTCTTGCATAATTGAGGGACAAACGCTCGTTTTGAATATCAAAGAAAAACTGCTTCTAGAAGAAGTTTTTGGACAATTTAGACCTATTTTTGCCCAAAATTCTGGCATGATAACACAGATTGACTTGATTTCAGGTACTGCTGTGGTGAAAACCGGAGATTTTGTAAGAAAAGGAGATGTTTTGGTCGAGCCATTCGTCATTGACACTTCTGGTCAAAAAAGAGAAGTAAAGGCAAATGCGAAGATATATGCAAAGATTTACAATTAGGGCGTAGCAGAGCATTTTGAAAAAAGAATTGAAACTTACAAAACTGGCAAGCAGACGGAGACTAGTTTTGTTACGCTTTTTGGTGTTACATTATATTCTAATGATGAGAAACCAGACTATAAAAATTTTGAAAAGATTGAAAATGTAACAGATTTTTCAAACAATAACTTGCTTCCACTTAAAATGCACAAAATCATATACTTTGAAACAGACACGAGAGTTGTTGAAAGTGTTTTTGAAGATGTCAAAGATGAATATGTGCAAAAATCACGAGAAAAAGCGTTGAAAAATGTGTCAAAAGATGATAAAATAGTAAATGAGTATTACACAATAAAAAGCCTAAATTCTGTGACAATAGTGCATTATTGCGTTGTGTCGAGTGGGCTTATAGGAGGAGCAGATGTTTGTTGATGGAAAAGTTTTTCCATATAAACACAAAATAAAAAAGATTTATGAAACGGCAGGCAAGGTGCTTGGTGAAGACTTTTCCATGGTCAGCGTTTCAATAAATTTTGTAAGTGGTGAAGAAATACACAATTTAAACAGAACTTTTAGAGACACAGACAGAGAAACCGATGTTTTATCTTTCCCAAATTTAAACAAAAAGTACGACCAAAGTTTGAAAGATTTTGATGCTGAGCGCAACTTTGATGACAAAAAACTCTTTTTGGGTGATATTGTGATATGCAAAAAAATTGCATATGCTCAAGCAAAAGAATATGGACATTCAAAGCAGAGAGAGGTGTGCTTTTTGGCTCTTCATGGGCTTTTGCATCTTTTGGGTTATGACCATATTGAAAAGGAAGATGAAAAGATTATGATGGCAAAGGCAGAAGAAATTTTGTCTATGGTTGGGGTGCAAAGATGAGATGCGGTTATGTTGCAGTTTTGGGACAGCCAAATGCTGGCAAGAGCAGTCTTGTCAACTTTATTGTTGGTGAAGAAGTGGCAATTGTCTCTCACAGAAGACAAACCACGAGAAATTCAATCCTTGGCATAAAAACAGAAAAAGACTTCCAGATTATTTTTGTTGACACTCCGGGGATTCATCACAGTCAAAACAAACTTGATAAGTTTATGATGAAAAATGTGCGCAGTGCCATTGCCAGCGCAGATGCAATTTTATATCTTTTTGATGGCACAAAGCCACTTCTAGAAGAAGAAAAAGAGTATATTGATATGCTCAAAAGTAAAAGTAACAATGTTTTTCTTGTGCAAACAAAGGGAGATAAAAAACAACTCCAGTTTGATTTTGACTCTTACAATATATCAGTCAAAGATGGCAGAAACGTTGAAAAACTTTTGAAAGATATTGTCAGTGTTTTGCCAGAAAGAGATCCTCTTTATGATGAAGAGCTTTACACTGACAAAAGTGTGTCCTTTTTGGTTAAAGAAAAGGTGAGAGGCTTTCTTTTAAACAACATTGACCAAGAGATTCCTCATGGTGTGGCAGTTGTTGTTGAAAAGTTTGAAGAACTTGAAGATATCGTAAACATTGAAGTTGAAATTGTGTGTGAAAGAGAACAGCATAAGGGCATAATCATAGGCAAAGGTGGTTGCACACTGAAAAAGCTTGGACAAGAGACAAGAAAGTATGTTGAAGAACTTATGCAAAAAAAGTGTTTTGTTAAACTCTTTGTCAAAGTTGACAAAGATTGGCGAGAAAAAAACACAGAAAAATATGGTTACTAAATTGTATATTTTCCACTTCTTGTGAAAACAATAATTTTGTAGGAGGAGGAAATATGATTATTGCAAACTATATTGCTCTTGTGCTTGTGCTTATTGGCGCGTTAAACTGGGGATTGGTTGGAATTTTTGGTTTCAACCTTGTTACATGGATAACAATGTCAACATTGGGCGTGATGACAGCAATTTATGTGATTATTTTGCTTGCAGCAATTTGGCTTGTCATTTCAATCATTCTTTCAAGAGGAATTTGATCTTGGCTGTCCATATAGAAGAGATGCAGAAAAAAGAAAATAACAGCAAAATTTGCTGTTATTTTTTTTGTTATCTATTTTTGCCACCAGTATTTTTGCCTACTCTGCCAGTGTTGTGAGAATCAGATGCGTTTTTTGAAACGTGGTTTCTTTTTGCACTCTTTTCACTTGGTGCTGATTCTGGTGGAACAAATGTTCCTTCAAGGATTTGGTCGACAACAGAAATTGGCACTGTCCTTTGTGATTTGAGATAATCAATCACTTCTTTTGGTGTGTTTTCGTTTACAATTTTCTTAAGCAAGACTTCTGTGTAGTAAGAGTCTTTGCTTTTGTCTCTTGCAGAAACGAGTTCTGCTTTGAGCTCTTCAATTTTAAACATTGCGTCAACTTTTGCTTTGAAAGCTTCATAATAGTCAAGACCAGTTGTCCTTGCTTTGATGCCTTCAATAAATTCGTTTACGGCATCAAGATTTATATTGTAATCTCTGTGAGTCAATTTGCCTTCAAGTCTTGCCTGTTGCAAACATTCAAGCTCTGTGACAAAGTTTCTGCATTTTGAAATTGTAAATTTAAAATAGTCTGCATTACTGTAGTCTTCAAGAGTGTGACAATCGTTTCCGCCTGCATCCAAAATCAAAGGATTGTTTGTTTTTACAGATGTACAAATGTTTTTGATGATTGCGTTGATTGCTGGATCGTCATATTCTTTGATGTTGAAACCATCAATTCCAATGGCAATCAAATGCTCTACGGCGGAAGAAATGTCATCAACACGTCTCAAATTTTTTGCAGGGTGAGCCATCAAAACAAGGGCACCAGAAGCATGCGCTGCATCAATCAAAATGTCATCTGGCACATTCAAACGTCTGATTGTTGGGATGCAATTCAGCATCTTCTTGATTGTTGCACGTTTAAGTCCAAGCTTTTTGACAAGATTTGGATGCATGTCAAACAATGCCATAACATCATCCGTATGAATTTCTGTTGATTCATATCCACTGTTGTGCAACATTGTTCTATATTGATTTATTTCTCTTGATGGGAATGGCACTTTTTGATATCTAAACAGATATTCAATTGGAGCCAAGTCATAGTCAATGTCGTTTTGTCTCTTATGTTGCAAAAGTTGCATAAGTGGTGAGTTTGCATCATCAATTTTTGCGCCAACAATCAAGAAGTGGTATTTTGCCTTGTTCTCCTTGATGTTTAAAGTCACATTATCTCTTGTTGTAAATTCACAAACATTTGTGTAAAGGATAGATTTATCCTTGTATTTATCTCCAAGTGATGACAAGTTAAGTGGGAAGTAAGCGAGTTTTGTCTCTAGTGGAGAAACACCAAACTCTTCATTGAGTTTTGCAAGTGAAATATAGTTGTGGTCAGCAGCACCAACAAGTGCAAAATTGTTGTCCAAAGCGTGTTTTACCAAGTGTTTTAAATCAATATTTCCATCCGATTTTAGTGTGTGCTCATGAATTGTGATTGGACTGGAATTTTTGTAATTTGCAATCAAGTTTAAAACATTTTGTTTTGGATTATATGGAAGGTGTGTAAAGTGTTTGATTTCATCTTCGTACCTTACATGTTTTGTTGTTTCAACACCTTTTTCTCTTACAATTTCAGCGGCAATTTTGCATGTGCCAATGTCAACGCCCGTTGGTTTCACTTCAAGTGCTTGCCCAACTTTGTAAGTAAAGCCTGTCACATTGTTTGTGATTGACATAAGGTCTGGGGCAAGTCTAAATGGGCTAGACTCTTGATTTTCTGCGAGCTCAATAATCACTTTTCCATAGCTTGTTGTAATTGTTATTTTGTCTCTTTCAACTCTTGAAATATAACCCTTTTCTGTAAGATCTTCTCCAGCATTAAGTCTTTGTTGAACGTACCATGCATTCAAGAAGTCATCAACTTGCATTTCAAGGTCAGCAGAGTTGCGTTCAGTTTTGTTGATTTGCTCACAAATCTCGTTGATTTCTTCAGTTGTGAAAGGCAATGGCAAACCTGCCATGTGTGACAAAACTTGAATTTGACTGATTGTGTCAGCAAATCTTCTGATTGGGCTTGTTGAGTGTGAGTATGCTTCAAAATTAAGGGCAAAGTGTCCCACATTTTGTGTGTCATATCTTGCTCTTGGGAGACATTTGATTATGTTTTCACTGACAATGTTTGCAAAAAGCTCGCCATCTCTTTTGAAAGCATATTCAATTGCATTGTTGATGGCAACTTGCAATTCACCATAACTATCGACGCTTTCTCCACAATCAAATGGAATGTGCATTGTGTCAAGGAATGCTCTGATTTGGTCCATTTTGTCTGGTTCGATTGGGTCTTCAACACGGTAAATGATTGGAATTTCATTTTCAATGGCATAGCGGGCGAGCGCTTCGTTTGCCGTAAGCATGCATGTTTCAACGGACATGTGCGCCTTTGTTGAGTTGTCAGCAAAGATTTCATCAACGCCTGTGCGGTCTTTGTTGAGTCTGTATGTAAACTCTCTTGTCAGGAATTTGGTTGAACCATTTTGCTCACGAATTGGACGAATAATATCTTCAAAGTCTTTCAAAGCACTAAGGCTATTTAAAATTTCTGGACTATGTTTTGCTTTTTCTTCTTCGTCATTGTTAAAAATTTTGTCTACATCTTCATAAGCAAATTTATGTCTTGATTTGATTACGCCAGGAGTCAAAGTTTCATTGACAACATTTCCATCTTTGTCATATTCAACTGCTGTGATGAAAGACAATCTGTCTTCATCAGGGTTGAGTGAGCCGATTATGTTTGAAAGCTTTGGCATAAGCATTGGGGCAACCATATCTGCAAAGTAACTTGAGTTTCCTCTGTTAAGGGCACAATTTAAAATGGATTTCATATCTTGTATGTATTCACTGACAAGTGAAATCGCTGTATATTGCATGTAGCCACCATTTGGCAGTTTTTCAACATAAACAGCATCATCCATGTCTTTGCATGTCAATGGGTCAATTGTTACAAATGGCAAATGTCTTGCATCAAAGAAGTTTGGATATTTTTCTTTCATGTGTTCTACTGACCATTTGTCTTCTGGGTCATTTTCAGTTACTTTTGTTGGGATTGAATCCCAATCATACAAAATTCCAGTAAGTTCTGTAACTCTTTGTCTTAGTTCTGGTTTGTTTACAGGTGGTTGATACTCTTTTAGTCCATCGAGAAGCTTTGAAAGGATTCTTTCATCTCTTATGTATTCAACTGCTTCTGTTTGAGCGAGTTTTTCAACGATGTGTGGTGGAAATTTTTGATCAGAATTTAGACCAGCGTTTAAAACGTTTTGCCATTCATTTTTTACCCACTCATCTCTTTGAGACTCTGTCATATCTTGATGGAGATTTGCTCTTTCAAGCAAAATGTCTGTCCATGCAACAGCCAGCCATTCTTTCATAATGTTGTCGACGGTGTTTACTGGTGTTGGATCAATGCCGGCATCAAAGGCAAGGGCAAGGATTCGAGAAATAAGTTTTGTTTCACCTCTCTCTTCAAGAGGTCTTATAATTGTGCCTGCATCATGAATCCCATTTGGTGATGAAAAGATTCTTACACCAACAATCTTTCCTTCATAATTTTTTGCATCAGCATCAAAAATGTGTATTGTTTCATCCTTGTATTTTTTTGCAATAGGGACAAGAATGTATCCTCCAAGTCTGTCTTTTTCAATTCTTCCAGCAAGCTGAGTTGGAAATGGTGGCTCGACACGCTCTGGTCTTGGAGTGGTGGTGACAGTTTGCGAAATATTTGTGTTGTGAAATTTGTTGTGAATAGATGGTTGTGGTTCTTCATCTTTGATTTTATGCTTTTCTTTTAACATTTGAATAGCAATTCTAAAGTTCTTTTTTGAATAACTCACAGAGTTGTCTGTTTTGAAGTAAGAAATAAAGTCTTCAACGTTTCTTATGACGATTTTGTTACCATCATATACAACGAAGGCTTGATTTCCAAGATCTTGCATTTTGTCTTGAAAATGTTTTGATTTTATGTATTTTAAAATTTTCTCTCCGAGGAATTCATTAAATCTGCTATCTTTGCTTTTATTTTTTGACATTTTATCACCTCCAAAGACTTTTCTTAGTTTGATTATATCACATGTGCCACAAAATTTCAATAGGGGTAAGAAAGAAAGTGTAAAAAAAAGACCCAAAGGGTCTTTGTGGTGGAGAATTTAGTAATAGCTATGGTAAGATGATGCAGCACATGAAGTTGTAGCTGATACAATTATGGTGATTAATGCCCATCCAACAACGAGCCACAAACCGATTTTACAATATGTACGATAAGTTGGGGTTGTGTATAACGACAGCCCTATGATTGAGAAAATTAGACCTAAAATTCCTCCCAATGCACCAAATACAATGGCTAGAATACCAATAGTTGGAGTTTCGTTTGCCTGAGGTTGTTGAGTGTTTTGTGTCTGAGTACGTATCTCTACTTCTTCATAATTATCAACAGGTTCTCCGCAATTTGAGCAAAAGGCGTTTCCATCTTCAACTTTTTTACCACATTTTTTACAATACGATTCACTTGAGTATTTATTTCCGCATTTACCACAATACACATCAGAATCCTTAAGTTCGCTGCCACAGAATTTACATTTCATAAAAAAATCCCCCTATGTCAAAATTATAATACGAGAATAATTCGTAAGCCAAGATTTTAAACGAAAAATATTCGTATAATATTATTATGAGTATTGGAGAAACAATCAAGGAGTTACGAAAAGAGAGGGGGCTAAGCCAAACACAATTGGCAAGTCTTCTTTTTGTCAGCCAAGACACCATTTCTTTGTGGGAGCTTAACAAAAGTTTGCCAGATGTCAAAGCTCTTGTTGCTTTGACCAAAATTTTTGATGTAACTTCAGATTATATCTTGGGAATTGAAAAATAAAACATTTTTATTGACTTTAAAAATCAAATAGTGTAAAATTAAAGAGCATTTGTAGGGGTGTAGTTCATCGGTAGAATGAGAGTCTCCAAAACTCCAGAGGAGGGTTCGATTCCTTCCACCCCTGCCATAAAGACCAGTTTGGTCTTTTTTTGTTTTGAAAAAGAAAATCAAGTATGGTATCATATTGCCATGGAAATTAAAAGAGTTGAAGGTGACATATTACAAAGCAATGTGTTTGTCGTGTCAGAAGGGGGCAAATGCATTTTGATTGATGCTGGGGCACCAATTGAAAGGGTTATGCCATATGTTGATGAAAAAAGTGTTGAGGCAATTTTTTTGACACATGGGCACTATGACCACATTTATTATCTCAACAAGTATGTCGACAAATTTAGATGCGAAGTTTATGCAAGTGAAAAAATCACTGACTACCTTTATGACAAAAATCACAACGCTAGTTATGATTGTCCATATCCTCCAATTGAACTAGAAGAAATCAAATTTTTGCAACTTCTGTCAGGAGATGGCGTTGTCGACATTGCTGGCTTTAAAGTAGAGTTTTTTCAACTTGGTGGGCACAGCTCATCGGATATGATGTTTCAACTTGGGGATGATTTGTTTGTTGGAGATGAGGTCATTGGCAGAGATGTTGGAAGAACAGATCTGTGGGGTGGCGACAAACAAATGATGCTTGCAAGTTTGCAGAAAATTTTGCAGAAAGATTATCAAATTATGCACTGCGGACACGGACAATATTTTGACAAAAAGACACAAGACAAAGTTGTAAAATTATGGCATAAATTTTTAAGCAGATAAAATAAAAAAAATAATTAAAAATAATTAAAAAAATGTTTTTGGAAAATAATAATAAAACGCTGAAAATACCTATTTATCGTATTTTCAGCATTTTTTATAATTATTTATTTTATTTTTTTATTCTTTTGTCTTCGCCATTTAAATAAATATTTATTGAACTATTTCTATCCATAATTCTTGATGAAATTCTCTCATCATATCTGTCTCGCAAATCTGCCAAATCAAGATTGCTTGTGATGATAGTTGAAAGGTTTTTCATTTTTCTTTCGTTGATAAGAAGATACAAGCATTCAATTGTTACTCCATCATATTTTGGCTCTGTGCCAAGATCATCAACAAACAAAATTTCAGGTGAGAGGTATTTGTTTAAAAGCTCCTCGTTTCTGGTTTTTGAAAACTCTTTGAAATCTTGATTCATATTGAAAGCTGTTGTGATTTTTACCACTCTGCCATTTTCAATAAACTCATTCGCCATGCAGCGCAGGATGACTGTTTTTCCAACACCAGTTGGTCCAGCAATGTAAATGAGATTTTTGGCAGAAGATTTGTTGCACCATTCTTGCATTTTTTTATAAACTTCTTCTTGCCCGCTTGTTTTTGTACACTCCTTGAAATTTTCAAGTTTATCAAAACCGCTATCCTGCATCAAAAGTTTTGAAATTTCTTTTTTCAAACATTTGCACATTTGACCGTTTACGTAGCCTTCATCATGGCAAAGATGACAAGAATATTCAATTTTGACATTTTGCAAGTTGTGTTTTGTTTTGATTTGTTTGAGCGTTTCGATAAGCTCTTTTTCTCTGTTTGTGTCAGGCTTTTCTCCGAGAGCTTCTTTTTTTGCATTTTCAATCAAAAGTCTAGTTTGTTCTTTTTCAAGAGAAACGTACTCTTTGTCAGCATAAAGTGGGGCAACTGCGGTTTTATAAGAATTCTCTGCACTTATGCGTCTTTGTGTGATTATGTTTTGTGCTTTTGTGATTATGTCTTGTCTCATATTGCACCTCTATATCTCAATCTCTTCGATTGATTGGAAAAGAGAGTTCATTTCTTCTCTTGTGTAGCTTCTGCCTGTGGAAAAGTTTGATTTTGTCTCTTTTGAAGGCAAAATGTCAAATGATTGTTTTGCAAGTTCAACAGTTGTTATGTTTTTGTCGTGGTATGTTGCAAGAATTGATGACAAATACTGCATTGGTTGATCTTTGCCGACTGCTAGGGTGCAAGCATAGTCTATAAGCTCGTCTGACATATTCCAATTTTCTTTCCAAACTTTATATTTGTCACGGTCATATTGATTTACATTTCTTGAAAGTCCAACAGCCTCAAGAATTGCCTTGATTTTGTTGTCGGTTGCAAGCACGCCAGAAAAATATTCGTTCAAACCATGTTCAGTCAAAATGCCGAGTTTGTGGAATTTTTCGAGTGTTCTGTTCATTCCCTCAAGGGTGCGAACATTTGTTTTGAAACAATAGTTTGATATTTCTTCAAGCATATTTTCTGTAAAGCCCATGTTGAGCCATCCAAAAATATAGTTGTCAACGACAGGCTCGAGATTTTCGTAGTAAAGTCCAAGATTTTTTGTAAGAGATTTTGCAATTGCAAATGATTGAGTCTTTTCTGTTTCGTAAAGCTCGATTTCTCCAACAGACAAAAGTCTTTGAGCATAATATTTGTCAAGCATTGTGTCCATGTAAGCAAGACTTGCTTTGCTCTTTTCTTTACATTTTTTTGCAACGTAAGTCAAAACTTCATCATCAAAACCCTCTTGCGTCCACTTTTGATAAAGGTCACGCTCTTCAATTGATGGGGCACGTTTGATGCCAAGAAGTTTGCATACAAATTCAAGTCCCGTGCGCAAACTTTCAAATTGCAAAAGTTTGTCTTCAACTTGCTTTGCGGTTGTGATTTTTTGATTTGCCCAATCACGTGCAACAGTTGTGATATACGCATATCCAACATTGCCACCTTTGATGTTTACACAATAATTGATTATCATCAAAAGGGCTTCTTTTTCCATGTGAAGTCTTTCGATTATGTCGTAATATTCTCTATACTCATTTGGTGTTATCATTCTGCCAGAGAGAATTTCTTGTGCTTGAGCATTGAATGTTTCATACTTTTTTGCATTATATTTTTTTGTGTTTGAAACCACATCACTAATTGGGAGATAGCGCACTTCAAATGGAATCACTTTGATGATTTGCACAAGACCTTGTTCTTGCCAATATGTAAATGCTTTTTCAACATCTTCTTCTGTCATGTTGAGCTCTATTGCAAAGCTTGAAAGAGTGTTGTCAGTAGAATTTGAATCCTGACATTTATAAAGCCCATAAAGGTAAACCTTAACATTTTGAGGCTCTGCGTATGGGAGATAGTTGTTTATAAAAATATTGTCAACAGCAGTTGTGTTGTTTGCAAGCATGTCAATTGAATATTTGCAAAATGCCATAATGTGCTCCTTTAGTCTTGTGTTATAATAACACAAAACTTTTTGTTTGACAACTTTTTGATAGAATGTTTTGTTTTGCCTTCACATAAGATAGGGTATGAAAAAAGTATCTGTTCTTTTGTGTTTTCTTTTGTTTTTGCCTTTTTTTGTTTGTGGTTATGAGACAGGCGGACAAGGGCAGAATGAGTATAAAATTTCTGCCACATTTTGTGAAGAAGACAAAACATTGTCATGCAAACAGACTTCAACTTATGTAAATCGCACGGAGAATGCGCTTGACTTTCTCGAGATGTTTTTGTATGCAAATTCGTTTGCAAAAACGTGGCAAAATGCAAGCATATCAAAATGTATCTTCTGTCGACATTATAGAGTGTTTTTCAAAGGCAACAGGCAGAGATTTAAGTGGATTTTTTAAAGCGTGGCTTGATGGAAAAGTTGTGATAAAATAAAAACAGCGGGTTCGCTGTTTTTGTTTTTATATATACGGATTTATCACTGTTGTTTGAATTGCTTTTTCTTTGTCTGTGCCGACATAATCTTTGTCCCAATCTTTTATTGCTTCTTCAAACATTTTGACATAGTGATTCATGCTCTTTTCAAGTGTAAATTTTTGTGCATGTTCAGCAGATTTTGTGCGTTGTTCCTGAAGCTCTTTTGGATGATCAATCCACCAATCTATTTTGTCTGCAAGATCTTTGTAATTGCCATGCTTGAAAATCCCTTTTTCATGGCAAACAAATTGAGGTGTTGCACTCTTTGGGCTATCTCCAACAATTGGCACACAACCACATGCAATTGCTTCAAGACAGCTCATGCCTTCAATTTCAATATCGGCTGGGTGAATGTATAGATCAGCGTAATTGAAAAGTGACACAAGTTGTGGACGAGATAAGAATGTAAATAGTGGATAATTTGGCAATTTTTCTGCCATCTTCATAATATGTTTTTTTGTTGGACCTTTGCCAGCAAAGACAAGTTGAATTTGCTCGCGATGCTTGCAAGCATTGACTGCTTTGACAATCAAATCATGGCGTTTTTCTCTTGAAAATCTACCAACAAAACAGATAACAATTTTATCCTTAAAAATTGTTGGTTTTTCCTCTGGGTTAAACCTAAAAATGTCGTTAAAACCGTTGGAAATAACATGCAATGTGGCATGGTAATTGTGTTCAACAAGTTGGTTTGCAATCATTTGAGATGGTGTGTGAATATGTTTCACATATCTATATGTTTGATTGTAAAAATTGTGCCATAAAACTCCATTGACTGTCTTTGATTTGTTGAGATAAATAGTTGATGTGATGTTTTCTGGAGCAAGGTGAAATGCCGCTGTGCAAGGAACATTCATCTCTCTGCACATTTCGATTGTCTTGTAGCCAAGTTTGAATGGCAAATAGATATGTACGATGTCAGAGCCTTCAATTGCTTTTCGCAAAACTTCTTTGTCTGGTTTTGCAAACTGAAATCCTTGAGAATTTATAATTTTTGTGCCAAGTTTGCCAAAATATCTTTCTTTGAGGGCGTATTCTGTATGCTCTCCATTGTCGATTGTCAAAACCCTAACTTGATGTCCAAGAGCAATCAGTCCATTGTAAATTCTTTGTCCGGAAATGCTTGTTCCGTGGTTGTTTTGATAGAATTGGTCAGTAACAAGTGTGATTATCATTTTTTTCTCCTAACAAAGATATGATAGCACATTCGGTAGCATATTTACAAAAGAATTTAGTTAAAAATTTTTAAGTATTACTTTTTTTTAAAAAAAACTGTAAAAAAAACATGTCAAAATCTAAGCACTATGTTATAATAAATTTATTGAGAGGTTATTATGCAAATTTTTCTTAATATCGTGTATTTAATCGTTGGACTTGCACTTTTGATTTTTGGTGCAGATTTCTTTGTGTCTGGTGCAAGTGCACTTGCAAAAAAGATGAAAATCCCATCAATGATTATTGGGCTTACAATTGTAGCAATTGGCACAAGCATGCCAGAGCTTGTTGTGAGTGTGATTAGTGCAATAAAGGGCAATGCAGACATTTCAATTGGAAATGTGCTTGGAAGCAACATGGCAAACATGCTTTTGATTGTTGGTGTTGTTACTTGCATCAAGCCAATAAATGTTAAGAAAACAACCAGACAATTTGATTTGCCATTTATGGCTCTTGTTACGACCCTTCTTTTGATTTTTAGTGCAGATCAGGTCCTTGATGGAAGAGATAGCATCCTTTCAAGAAGTGAGTGCATAGTTTTCTTGCTTTTGCTTGTTTACTACATGTTTAAGCAAATCAAAAATGTCAAGGAAATGCACAAGGCACCTTTTGAAACAGGCGACAATCAAACTGAATTTTCTCAAGCTCCTGAAGAAGAAAAAGATGACATCAAAATGTTGCCAGGCTGGAGAATTGCTCTTTACATGATTTTTGGTCTTGCTGGTGTTGTTGGAGGTGGAGAGCTTGTGTCTATGAGCTCAAAATTCTTGGCACTTGCTGCCGGAATGAGTGATGCACTTGTTGGACTTACAATTGTTGCTCTTGGCACCAGTTTGCCAGAACTTGTGACATCGATTGTTGCCGTAAGAAAGGGCGAACACGAACTTGCTCTTGGAAATGTGCTTGGAAGCAACATTATGAATATTGTTTTGATTTTGGGAGTTGTGGGGACAATTGGTTCAATTGCAATTTCAACAGTTGTGCTTACAGATTTACTCATTTTAACATGTTTGACATTTGCCTTTTTGATTATGTGTTACACTCAAAAGCAGTTTTCAAGATGGGAAGGTGCAATTGCTTTGGTGTTATACCTAAGTTACATTGCATTTGCAATAGTGCGAAACTACGCTTTTTAAAATAAAAAAAACCTGCGCTATGCAGGCTTTTTTTTGTTATGCTCTTACGTGTGAAAAGATTTTTGTATCCTCTTGTCTTGCTTGTTTGTGCTCTTCAAGATATGATTTCAACATATCAAGTTTTTGGTTGTCGTTTTCCTCAATGTCATTTACAATTTGATCTGCAAGAGAAAGTCCAAGATAATACATAAGGCAAGACCACTCGTGTCTTAACAAATATGCAGTTGCCATTGTTGGTTTTGTATGATGTTTGGTCATATGATTGTTTATTGCAATAATGTTTCCTTTTGTCATTGTAACGACATTTTCTTCTGCTGGGAGTCTTCTGTCACCAGCGATTTCCGCACAAAAAGTTTTCATTGAGTTTATGTTTGCATGCGTATATTCAAAATCCATTTTTATACCTCACTGTGCAGTAAATTTACCATAAATTGTGCTTTTTGTCAATAGTGAGATTCTTTTTCAATTTTTGATTGACTTTGAGCAAATTGTGTTGTATAATACACATAGTTTTTCGGCTGAAGGTGTTGAAAGACTGTGATTGTGGACTGCTAGCTCAGTTGGTAGAGCATTCGACTCTTAATCGAAGGGTCCAGGGTTCGAGCCCCTGGCAGTCCACCAAATAACACTTTTGTGTGCCGGTGAGATTCCGAGATTTGTTCGCAGGGCTTCGTTTGAAGCCTTGCTTTTTTTATTTTACATTGTTTTCAACTTCATATGAAGTTTTGACAGGGTTTTCAAATTTGCGTGGAAAGACAAAAATTGAGTAAAAGAGTTTGATAAACGCACAAAAAGTGCTAAAATCATCGTATGATGAGAGTGGATTCTGGCATTTACAAGGGTAGACGCCTTATTGAAAACAAATACGAACATATAAGACCGACAACAGACAAGGTCAAGCAGTCTCTTTTTGTGAAACTGCAATTTTTTGTCCCAGAGAAAAGAGTCTTGGACCTTTTTTGTGGCACGGGAGCAATGGGGATTGAAGCATTGAGCCGTGGGGCAAGTCAAGTTGAGTTTGTTGACAAGGATGCAAGATCTGTTGAAATGACAAAGTCAAACCTTAAAAACTTGGGAATAAAAACAAAAGTGCACAAGTGTGATGCTCTTGTTTATTTGGATACATGCAAAGCTCAATTTGATTTAATAATTCTTGATCCTCCATACAAAAGTGGATTATATGAAAAGGTGTTGAAAAAGATTGAAGAAAAAAATCTTTTGTTTGATGACGGGATTATTGTCTGTGAGCATGCGAAAGAAGACAACTTTGACTATCAAAATTTTGAGGTTTTTGACGAAAAAAGATATGGCACAATTATGTTGACATATCTTAAAAAATAAGCATTGAAAAAGAAATTTGTTTGTGCTAAAATAGTCTAGACGAGGTGGATAATATGGATTTTGAAAAAGATATTGACATCATGCATAACAGCGTAATGAAGGACTTGCCAACAGATGAGCTTTCTGAAATGTTGTATTCTGACTATTATGCTGCAGACGCAGACAAAATTATTTTAAGCAAAACAAAAACCGTTATAGGAGAAGCATTTAGGTATTTTGACAAGCAGGAACAAAGTGCAATTTATCGCAATATAACACCAAGTTATTTGAAAAATATTGATAATGTTATGCGTTCTTGTAAATATGATTATAGTGATCAACAAGGGTACAATCCTATGTTTTTGTCATTTTATGTAAAAAAGGAAGTTTGCTTGCAATTTAAAGAGAATTTTGAAAGCAAATATATGAAGAAGGACGGAAGAGAATTATAAGACAGAAATAAAAAAGGCAGAGCATTTGCTCTGCTTTTATTATATTTCTGGGTCAAAGTCTTCAAAAACCACATTGTCGCAGAATTTTACAACTTTCAAATATTCTTCTTTGCTTCTTACCACCCAAGCAAGAAGAGGCAAATCTTTATATTTTTTTACATAAGCATTTGGAAGTGCCGATGCCTCATAATTTATAAAATGTGGCTCGCTCACTTTTTTGTTTAATTTCATCTTCTTCAAAACCAATTTTTTAAAGAAAGAAAGTTTTTCACCCTTGAAAGAGCCAGAAAGTTGTCCACGCAAAATTTGTGGGGCATGCTTTTTGAAATATGCAAGTGAATAAGGATTGAAAGATTGCACTGCATATTCACCTTTGTAGTTTTTGAGTGCATCAATCAATGCTTGTTCAATTTTTCCAACCTTGTATGGGTTTTTAATCTCAATCAAAAGAGGAACTCTTCCATCAACCAATTTCAAAATTTCTTCAACTGTTGGAATTGTTTCTTTTGTACCTTTCAAATTGAGAGATTTAAGATCTGATTTGTTTAGATACTTAACATAGCCGTCATTCCCTGTCATTCTTGCCAAACTTTCATCATAGAAAGCAACAAGAGTGCCATCAGCAAGCATATGAACATCAAATTCAATTGCATAACCTTTTTCAATTGCTTTTGAAAAAGCTGCAAGAGAGTTTTCAGGCACAGATTTGCTGTGAAGTCCGCGATGTGCAATAGGTGTTTCAACCAACCAAGTCTTGAATAAATCCATTTTTTGCTCCTTAAAAGTTTGGAATTTGGGATAATTTTATATCTTTTTGCGTGTTTTGTCAAACAAATGAGTGTTTAACTTTTTTAGCTTTGTTGTGTGTCGATGATGTTTTTGATGTTTTTGAGCCTTTCTTGTGCATCAATTTTGCTTTGTGCAAGGAGTTTTTCCGCTTCCTCTCCACGTAATTCTTTGATTGCACTAAATCTGCTTTCTCCGCCAAGATAATCATCATATTTTTCAAAGTTTGCAACGCTGTCAAGCGTCAATTTGTTTGTTTGTGGGTTATAGCGTAAAAGTGACCAGTATCCACATTCAACAGCCTTTTTCATCTCTGTTGGAGTGGCAGACATGTCAATACCGTGATTTACACAAGGGCTATAAGAGACAATAAGGCTTGGACCATTAAAGGCTTCTGCTTCTTTAAAGGCTTTGATGCATTGATTCATGTTTGCACCAAGGCTTACTTGGGCTACATAGCAATTTTTTGATGCAATTGCAATTGAAACCAAATCTTTCTTTTTTGTTCTCTTTCCAGCGTTTGCAAATTTTGCCATAGCACCGCGTGGGGTAGACTTTGAAGATTGTCCGCCGGTGTTTGAATAGACCTCTGTATCAAGCACCAAAATATTGACATTTTCTGTGCCATTTAAGATATGGTCAAGTCCGCCGTAATCAATGTCATAAGCCCAGCCATCTCCACCAATAATCCAAACACTTTGGTCTTTTGATGAAGTGTATTTTGTGCCAAGTTTGATTCCAAGTCCAAACTCTGCATTATCTTCAAACAGAGAGTTTGCCCAGGCTGGACCTTTTCCATTTTCATCCTTAAGGTAAGGGCAACTTGGATATGAGCCTCCATAGATGCTTGAGCATCCTGTGGCATTTGCAATTATCATTCTGTCTCCAAAAAGTTGGGTTGCAAGTTTTATATATGGTGTTTCACCACAGCCTCCGCAAGCTCCAGAAAAACCGAAATAACAATCTTTAAATTGGAGTCCTTTTGGCAAATCTGTTGAGAAAGGAGTCTCTTTTTCAACTGGGATTGTTTTTGAAAGGGCATAGTTATGTTTTTCTTCGCCCAAAATCTGTTCGGCCGGCACCATTTCAACAGCTTTGTCTTTTGCAAGACAAACATTTGCACAAACACCACAACCAGTGCAGTCTTCTGGACTAACTTGAATTCTATAATAATAGCCATTCATTCCAAAAGCCACGGCAAACTCCATTTCTTCTGGTGTTTTTGCTTTTGTCAAAATTGGTCTTATTGCATTGTGAGGACATGCAAGTATGCATTGACCGCATTGAATGCATTTTGAAGGAATCCATTTTGGCAAATGTGCGGCAACTCCTCTTTTTTCAAATTCTGCTGTGCCTTGAGGCACTGCTCCATCTTTTTCAAAGGAAGAAACAGGGATTTTGTCTCCGCACAATTTTTCAATAGGATCCATGATTTTTTTGTAAAATTCGTCTTCAACCTCTTTGTGAGAAAGACTAATATGTTTAAGTGTCAGTTTTGAGATATCAACTTCTTTAATCTTGTCGATTGTCATCCTGCTTGCATTTAAGTTTTTGTCAACAACAGCTTGACCTTTTTTTGCAAATGTTTTTGTGATGTATTTTTCAATTTGTTCTTGTGCAACAGCAAAATCAATTACATTTGATGCCTTAAACAGAGCTGTTTGCATAACCATGTTGATTTTGTTTCCAAGTCCAACTTCTGCAGCTATTTTTTGTGCGTTTATCACGAAAAGTTTGGCATGTTTGTCTTTAAGTGTTTGTTTGTATATGTCTGGCAAAACTTTGTTGATTTCATCTGCAGAGAAAATAGAATTTATAAGTACTTTTCCATTTTGTTTGAGACCTTCAAGACAATTATATTTGTGCACAAAAGAGAAATTGCTGATCATAACAATGTCAGGGGATTGAACAAGATATGTGCTCTTTATTGGCGAGTCACTTACGCGCAAATGTGAGCGGGTTAAACTGCCACTTTTTTTGCTGTCATATTCAAAATAGCCTTGAACATATTTGTCAAGCTCGGTCCCAAGAATTTTTATAAAGCTTTTGCTTGCAGAAACTGTTCCATCCGAGCCTAGACCATAAAACTTCATGGCAAAAATATTGTTTTTTGTCTCATAAGGCAAAACAGGCAAAGATGAATGACAAACATCATCTTCAATGCCAACCGTAAAATCATCTTTTTGTGTGCCAAAGTTTGCAAGCACAGCTTGCACCATTGCTGGAGTAAATTCTTTGCCGCCAAGGCCATATCTTCCGCCAAGTACTTGAATATCTGGGCGATTTTGAAGCGCGGAAGAAACATCAAGGAAAAGTGGGTCGCGTGCCCCACATTCTTTTGTGCGGTCAAGGACGATGACTTGTTTTACACTTTGTGGCAAAAGATTTACAAAATTTTTGTAATCAAAAGGCCTGTAAAGATGGACTTTTACAAGCGCAACATCTTTTACATTTTCAGTCTGCAAATATTCTTCAATTGTCTCACAAGAAGAACCCATAGAAACAATGACTTTGCTTGGATTTTTTGCGCCAAAAAGTTCAAATGGTGCATAGTTTCTGCCAGTTTCTTTTGCAAATTGTGCAAGGATATCCTCCAATGTTTTATACACATTTTGATATGCAGCAGTTGAGAGTTCTCTGTTTTGGAAAAAGACGTCAGGGTTTTGTGCTGAACCTTTTTGATATGGGTGTTCTGACGTCAGTCTTTTTGACCTAAATGTTTCAATTTCTGCTTCTGGAAGCAGTTTTTTGATGGTTTCATCATCAATTATATCAATTTTTTGTATTTCATGTGATGTTCTAAATCCGTCAAAAAAGTGCAAAACAGGCAGGCTTGTTTTGTATGCTAAGATGTGAGATATGAGTGCAAAATCGTGAGCTTCTTGCACCGAATTTGAACAAAGCAAAATGCAGCCTGTTTGCCTTGTTGCCATGACATCGCTGTGATCTCCAAAAATCGATAGAGCATGTGTTGCAAGTGTTCTTGCAGCGACATGGACAACTCCTGGCAAATGCTCTCCAGCAAGTTTGTAAAGATTTGGAATCATAAGCAGTAAGCCTTGGCTTGAAGTAAAGGTTGTGCTCATTGCTCCGCTTGACAAACTTCCGTGCAATGTGCCCGCAACACCACCTTCTGATTGCATTTCAATCAAAGTTGGAAGTTTTCCAAACAAATTTGGTCTTCCACTTGCAAGCTCGCCATCACAATATTCTGCCATAGGTGAAGAAGGTGTGATAGGGTAAATTGGTATAACTTCTGACAATTTGTAAGCAATCATTCCGACTGCTGTGTTTCCATCTAAAACTTTTTTCATAATGCTCCTATATAGTTTAAGTTTATAATTTTTATGCTTTTTAAGTCAAGTTTATTTGATTATTGCTATGTTTTTTTGTAAAATATAAATATGAGAAATTTGATGCTTACAATTGAATATAAAGGCACAGGATTTTGCGGGTGGCAAAAACAGAGTGGAAAGCAAACAATTCAAGGAGAACTTGAAGAGGCTTTTTTCAAACTGACTGGAGAAAAAATTGTCGTTGAGGGAAGTGGAAGGACAGACAAGGGTGTGCATGCAATTGCACAGGTCGCAACAGCAAAAATTGAAAACAAAATGCCTCTCAAAAATTTGAAATATGCTCTCAATAATTTGCTTCCAGATGCAATTTTTGTTAAAAAAATTGTGCAAAAGCCTGATGATTTTCATGCTAGATTTTCCACAAAAAGAAAGACTTATAGATATGTTTCTCTGGTGGGAGGAGACAGGTCTGCTCTTGAGTGGGATACATGTGGTTTTTATGCATATGATGTGGATTTTGAGAAGTTGACCAATGCATCAAAACTTTTGATAGGAAAGCACAACTTTAAGGGCTTTTGCAGTACAAACACACAGGTAACAAATTTTGAAAGAGAAATTTATGACATAAAAATTTCAAGAAGTGGAAGAAAGATTGTTTTTGAAATTTGCGGAAATGGATTTTTATATAACATGGTCAGGATTATTGTGGGCACGCTTTTGGATGTTGGAAGTGGAAGACTTGATGAAAAAAACATCTTAAGAGCACTTGAGACTGGAGATAGACAACTGACAGGCAAAACAATGCCAGCAAATGGGTTGTACCTAAAAAAGGTTGAATACATATAAAAACTGCTGTATATCAGCCTATTTTTTGCATGTTTTTGATTAGATATTGACACTCGACTAGAAAAGATAGTAAAATATTAACATGGAAAAAGGAGAAAAAATGAAAGATATAAAAGTTGCATTTGTATATGATTTTGATAAAACCTTATCCACAGATGATATGCAAGCGTTTGGGTTTATTCAAGGGCTTGGTATGGAAGTCGAAGAATTTTGGAATGAATGTGGAAAGTTTAGCAAACAAAACGAAGTTGAAAGTGTTTTATCATATATGTATTTGATGAAAAAATGCTCAAAGGAAAGGGGAAAGCCAATCACTAAAGAATATTTGAAAAAATGCGGCGAAAAAGTGCAGTTTTTCAATGGTGTGGAACAGTGGTTTGACAGAATAAATGAATATGGCAAACAAAATGGAGTTGTTGTTGAGCACTATGTCCTTTCAAGTGGGCTTAAAGAAATCATTGAAGGTACACCAATTGCAAAGAATTTTAAGCAAATCTATGCCTGCTCATTTGTCTATGAAGATGATGAGCCTACTTGGCCAGCATTGTCACTAAATTACACGGGCAAAACCCAATTTCTTTATAGAATAAACAAAGGGATTTTTGATGTGCTTGACAAACGTGTTAATGAGGAAATGAAACATTCAGACAGACCAATTCCATTTTCAAATATCGTATACATAGGTGATAGCGAAACAGATATTCCTTGCATGAGACTTTTGTATAAATATGGTGGGACAGCAATAGGTCTGTATCAGCCAAATACAAAAAATGAAACATACTTGAGGGATCTTTTAAAGAGAGATAGGATAAGTTTTGTTGCAATGTCAGATTATGCTGAAAATGGTGAGCTTGATAAGATAGCAAAAGACTTAATTCAAAAAATAAAATATCAAAATCTGCTTGAACAAAAAAGAATGGAACAAAAAGAACAATAAAAAACAGCCACACGGCTGTTTTTTTATAGGTTTATGTTTTTGTAGTAAAGCACTAAATAATAACTTTTGTCTGCGGAAACTTTAAACTCAAAGCTCATGGTGTAAATTCCGTCTGCATATTTGATGGTATATTCGCCATCTCTTGTTGTTCCTGAAACATCATTTGTGTGGAACAGGAGATTTGCTCTAAATGTTCTTGTTGATGATGCGTTGTTGTAAGATATGTTTGCTTCAACAACAACTTGTTGGATTTCTTCTGGGTCAAGTTTCAAAACTTCTGTTACACCAGCCGTTGAAATTTCAACATTTTCTTTTACCTCAACAGGGTCAATGTTGTAAGCATCAAGCAAAGTTGTCTTTCCTTGTGTTACGTTGAGCCCAACATCCATAATTTTTGTTTTTGCTGGGGTATCTTGTTCTGATTCCTTTGTTGGGTCTGCTGTCACTTTCCAAGATGAAAGTTTTGCGTACGCAATTTTTGACTCGTCAAACACTGCTGTGTAAGACCCTGCCGTTTCTTTTTTTGAAGAAAATGTCAATGTGCTTTGAGTGATTTTTTCATCAGAGTTTTTCGTGTTTTTGATTGAGTATGTGGCACCATCAACAACGAGCGTGGTGTTTTGATATACCCATGCAACGAAATTGCTTTTTGAATTTGCTGTTGCGGTCAATGTGACTGTATCATTTTCTGTGAATGTGCCACCACCTTCGACTGTCCCACTAGACGCCCAACTTGGGATAACACTGAAAGAGTATGACGCTGGTTCATCGCATCCAAACAGAGCAAACACTGGAAGTAGCAAAATTGCTAGCAAAAAGTAAGATAATCTTTTCTTCATAATCTTAGTTTGTTTCCTTTCTAAAATATTATCTTTAAATTTGCTTTAAAAGTCAAACAAAAATTATGTTTTACAGAAATCAAAAAGTTTTAGAGTATTTTTAAAGTGCTTGCATAAAATACTTTGGTAAGGAGTATTTATGTGGGAGCTTTCTATCTCTGTCGACACAAAAAATATTGATATTGCAAAATTTATTTATCAAACGCTAAAATCTCAAACGGCAGAATTTGGTGGCGTTGTTACATGTTATGAGGAGTTTGAAAAGATTTTTGTTTTGATTGCATGTCCACTTGAAGAGCAGGAGAGAGTGTCGATTGTCGTCAAAAGATGTATAATCAAGTCGATATGTAATTTTTACAAACAAAACTTTTTGGATGAAAAATTGTGTTTGCCTCTTCATGAAAACATAAGTTTGACTGCTTTTAAAAAGGCACTATTAAATTTTGATAGGGAGACAGACTTTTATATTATCAGCAAGAATATTGAACTAGACAAAAACTTTTATCTTGACAGTTTTTACAATTTTAAACTTAAAGCACTGCGTGATAAGTGGGAGGAACTTGTGTGCCTTGCAAATGAAAATTGTGATTATCTTGTCAGCAACGATGCTTTTTATGACTTATTAAAATTTTTGATTGACAATTTGGAGGTTGGACAAGACGAAATTGATGTTTTTGAAGATGAAAATGGTTACAGCATCAGTGCAACTGACATGCAGGAGTGCGAATGTGAGAAATTGACAGAAGAAAAACTTGTCTCCTCGCTTATTGATATTTGTCCCAAAAGAATAAATTTTTTCTGCAAAAATGATGATGACACAGCAGTTTTTTTAAGAAAAATTTTTGAAGAACGTGTCAATGTGTGTTACAACAAGACACTTGAAAATATTGACAACTTCTCTCTTTTAAAATAATGCATAAAAAGCCTTGACATTTTGATTTTTAAATTTTAAAATAATAAAGTATTTAGCAAAGAACAAGTAGGCACTTTGATGGCGCACAGAGAAAAGTTGGCTGGTGAAAAACTTTGGCTTGAGAAGATGTTGAAACCACTTTTTGTGATTGAAGATACAACAATTTCATATTAAGTGGCACATTGTGCAATTAAGGTGGAACCGCGGTTTGAAAATCGTCCTTAAAAACAAGTTTTTGCTTGTCTTTGAGGATTTTTTTATTTAGGCAAGCATGTTAAGGAGAAGAAAAATGGAAGAAAAGAATTTGGAAAAAGAAGAAAGACAATCAATGATGCGTCACAGCATGGCACACGTTTTGGCAAAGGCAATTTTAAAATTGTATCCAAAGACATGGCTTACTATTGGACCAGAAATTGAAGATGGTTTTTATTATGACATCGACAGTGAGCATCAATTTGTCCCAGAAGATTTTGATAAAATCGAAAAGAAGATGGGCGAAATTATTGCAAACAATGAGGACTTTGTAAGAAAGGAAATTTCAAAAGCAGAAGCACTCAAACTTTTTGCTGGAAACAAATATAAAGTTGAAATCATCAATGATTTGCCAGAAGATGCTGTAATTTCAATTTATTATACAGGAGATGATTTTGTTGATCTTTGCAGAGGACCTCACGTTGAAAACACAAAGTTTTTGAGAGGCTTTGCTTACAAGTTTAACAGGGTTAGTGGTGCATATTGGAGAGGCAGTGAGAAAAACAAGATGCTACAAAGAATTTATTTCTATGGTTTTGCAGACAAAAAAGATTTAAGAGAGCATCTTGCACTTATTGAAGAGGCAAAACAAAGAGATCACAGAAAGCTTGGAAAAGAGCTTGGAATCTTTATGATTTCTGATGTTGTTGGAAAAGGCCTTCCTATGTGGCTTCCAAATGGATTTACACTTCGTAGAACACTTTTAAATTACATTACTGACAAAGAGATTGACCTTGGATATAAGCATGTTTGCACGCCAGATCTTGGCAGTAAGGAGCTTTATCTCACGTCAGGGCACTGGGATCACTATCAAGAGGACATGTTTCCTGCAATGGTGAGAGAAAATGAAACATATGTCCTTAGACCAATGAATTGCCCACACCATATGATGATTTTTAAAAACTTTATGCACTCATATAAGGATTTGCCAATCAGGATTGCAGAAATTGCAAACGACTTTAGATTTGAGGCAAGTGGAAACTTGACGGGTATTGAAAGAGCAAGAGGATTCACTCAAAATGACTCGCACATCTTCTGCAGACCAGACCAAATTGAAGAGGAAATCAAGGGTGTTATTGATTTGATTTTGGATGTGTATAAAGATTTTGGCTTTGATAAATATTTGTTTAGACTTTCTCTTCGTGACGCAAACAACAAGGAGAAATATTTTGGAAATGATGAACTTTGGGAAAAGAGTGAAGCTGCACTTCGAAAGATTTTGAAAGATAGTGGAGCGGAATATTATGAAGCAGAAGGGGAAGCGGCTTTCTATGGTCCAAAGATTGACGTGCAGGTAAAGAGTGCAATTGGACACGATATCACACTTTCAACAGTTCAACTAGATTATCAATTGCCAGAAAAGTTTGAGCTTGAATATATTGATGAAAATAGTCAAAAGGCAAGACCAGTTGTTATTCACAGAGCAATTTTGGGTTCACTTGACAGATTTATTGCTTTCGTGCTCGAGGAAACGAAGGGATTACTTCCACTTTGGCTCGCTCCAGTGCAAGTAAAAGTTTTACCACTTACCGACAGAAACAATGAGTATGCAGAAAAATTTTACAAAGTTTTGAAAGCAAAAAAATTGAGAGTTGAGCTTGATGACAGAAATGAAAAAGTGGGTTATAAAATCAGAGAAGCCTCTGCAATGAAAGTGCCATATCTTATTATTGTTGGTGACGAAGAGGAAAAGAATGGGACGATTTCCATTCGTGGAAGAAACTTTGAAAACAAGATGGGTCTTAATTTTGACGAATTTGTTCAAAGACTTGAAAATGAAATTGAAAATAAAAAGAGATAAAAACAATAAGACTGACAAAATCAGTCTTTTTGTTTGTGTTTTGAAAAAAAATTGTTTATAATTTGTTTATAGGAGAAATATGGACTACAAAGATTTTACACCAAGAGACGAAGCCTTTGCTGGCTTTGTAAAATATAGAAAACAGATTATGGACGGCGCAGATAGAGGAGAGTTTGAGGAAATCTTCTTTGACGTGTGTGCAAAGGCAATAGATGGAGACTGCATTGCACAAGACTGCGTTGCATATTTCTATAACAAAGGTTTTGATGATTTTCAACCAAATTTTGAAAACTACATGTGTTGGGAAATTTTGGCCGCAGCAAACGGAAATGAGTTTGCAATTGAAAAAATCCAATTTTTCCTTGATGTTGCGTTAAACACAATCATCTATGATGATGATATTTTGAAAACTGCCATTTTGAATGGAAATGTGACAAAAGACAATGCAATTTATGTGATTAGCAATCTTATTTGTGAGGGGATTGTTGACCAGTTGGGGCTTGATCCAGAAAACAAAAAACTTATCAGCATGGACAAGAATCCATCAGAGTTTACTCCTGCAAAAAACAGGATTTTTGTAAACGCAATGGAAGAATGTTTGCCAGATGTTGTTGAGTACCTTATGAGCTGATTGGAGCAAAAATATCAGTAGGAAAACTATGTGCAAAAACACCGGCGATTGATGAGATTATATCATTGCAAAGTTCAATCTTTTCACTTTTAAGTGCAAGTGACATGAGCTTTAAAATCAGGGTGTTTTCAAGAGAAATCAAACTTAAAAAAGACATGTTTTGATCTGCCACACATTTGAAATTGTGTGGTTTTTTATTGTCAAAATTTTGATATAAAACTGATTGACAATTTTCAAGTGTATCTTGCAATTTTTTGCATTCGAAATGCGATTTTATTGAATTTATGCATGATTTCATCTTGCTTATTATCACAAAAATTTCATCGATAAGAAGATTGAATTCTTTTTTTTTAGGTTTATAAAAACAAAATCTTTTTCTTTTAAAGCGTTTGAATACGCCTTTGCCATTTCTTCAAAATTTTCTGGAAACAACTCATCGTTATATGTGTTTGTCATATCATTCTTTATGAGATTTGCGCAAAATTTGTCAAAACAAAAAATTCGACTTTTTTCTCTTTTTATATTGAAAAAATGTTTGGAAGCAGTTATAATGTTGTGGTATATTGTTAAAAGGAGTGAAGTTTTATGGGCATAAATGAACTCATAATGCCAATCTGCGTCATATTTTTGATACTGATGGCTGGGATGCTCGCTCAAAAATAAAAAAGGAGAGAAAGATGAGAGGACTATTATTGGCAGAGGCAAACAATGTGATGAGCTATGTGATTATTGGTGTGGTTGTTCTTTTGCTTTTGGTTATGTTTATCATGATGAACGCAAGAAACAAAAAAGAATCACAAAAAGTGCAGGAGCAAACGAATTCACTTAAAGTTGGAGATAAAGTTTTGACAACAAGTGGTGTTTATGGCACAATCACAGAAATCAAATTTGATGACACAAGGAAAATGGTTGTTCTTGAAACAGGCGGAAAAATCAAAAGCTATATGAGCATTGATGCTTACGCAATCTATACCGTTTTCAAAAGTGATGCAGAGCTTGCAAGAGAAGCAGCAAAAGCTGAGGCAGAAAAGAAAGAAGAGTCAAAAGCTGTTGAAGAAAAACCTGCAGAAGTTGCAGCAGAGCCTGAAAAACCTGCAGTAAAAAAGAGAACGACAAAAGCTAAAACAGAAACAAAGAAGAAGTAAACTTACTTCTTTTTTATTGTCAAAATGTTCTATTTTACAACCCTCAAAACATAGTTTATTTTGTATAAGACTGTGTGTGGGAGGCAATAATGAAAGCGAAAGCATTAAATGTAAACAAAAGTAGCACAGCTGTTAGCGTGCTCAAGGGTGGACTGATTGGTTTGTTTGTTGCACTTGTTGGAATTTTGCTGTTTGCATTTGTCTTGAGATTTACAAGTGTTTCTGACAAAATCATCACACCAGTAAATCAAGTCATGAAAGGTGTTAACATATTTTTTGGGGTCTTTCTTGGTTTAAAAGGACACAAAAAAGCAGGACTATTCAAGGGCTTGCTTATTGGAATCGCTTTCACTTTGATTGCATTTGTGACCTTTTCAGTGCTTGATGGGGCATTTGTTTTTGACAAAACTTTTGTCAATGATCTCTTCTTTGGTGGTGTTATTGGTGCAATATGCGGCATCATATCAGTCAATTTGAAAAAAAAGTTAGGTTTTTGATTGACAATGGCCCCTTAATGTATTATACTTACAAAGTATGATTTTACTAGAAAGATAAGGGGACACAATGGCTAAAAACAGACGTAAAAAATTTTCAATTGCAAACTTTATACTTGTTGCAATTTTGACCCTTTTGGGCGTTGTTTTGTCAGTATGCAGTTTTAATATTCCATTCACGACATACACCTACAATGGTTTTGCAAAATCAATTTCACTTGGTTTGGACCTTGCAGGTGGTATTTCTGTTGTCTACGATTGCTCACTTTCAAAAGACAGCAATACTCAAGATTTGGACAATGCAATTGATGCAACGGTGACAAGACTTACATCACTCATCACAGAGCAATATTCAGAGGCAACAATCACAAAGCAAGGAAACACAAGAATCAGAATTGAAGTGCCTTCAGTTACAGACTCCGACAAAATTTTTGATTTGATTGGAGACCCAACACCACTTTATATGACATTGACTGAAAGTGCAACAGCAGAAGCAAGGATTGTGGGGACAGACATCAAAGATGTGCAAGTCGCTTATCAAAAAGATGAAAGTGGAAAATATCAATATGGTGTTACACTTAAGTTTTCTGATGAAGGGTCACAGAAATTTGCGAGCTTGACAGATGAAGCTGCAAATGGTGATCAAAAGATTTACATTTATCTTGGCGAAATCGACGATAGTGCTGATTTGAAGCTTACATGTGAGCAAAAAATCACTGGAGGCTCAACATTCATTTCAGGAAGTTTTGAAACATATGATGATGCTCATGACTATGCTTTGCAGCTTATGAGTGGAACGTTTAATGTTTCTCTTGAACTTTTGGAAAGCTCAGTTATCTCTGCCACACTTGGTGCACAAGCTCTCAAACTTGCCATCATTGGTGGTCTTGTTGGACTTGTTCTTATCATGATTTTGCTTATGGTAAGATATGGAGATTTTGGTGCACTTGCATCATTTGCGCTTGTAATTTACATTGTTATGATGCTCTTCTTCTTGCAGGCAATTTCATTTGTTCAATTGACACTTCCAGGTCTTGCCGGAATCATTTTGAGTATCGGTATGGCGGTTGATGGAACGGTCATCATCTTTGAGAGATTTAGAGAAGAATATAAGTCAGGAAAGAAGATTCCACTTGCATCAAAAATTGGTTTTAAACGTGCATTCTGGCCAATTTTTGACAGCAACATCACAACAATTATCACAGCTATTGTTCTTTACATTTTGGGGACAGCATCAATTCAAGGCTTTGCAATCACACTTTTGATTGGTATTGTGCTTTCAATGTTTATGAACCTTGTTGTTTTGAGAACATTTGTAAATTGGTATTTGCCAATCAATAGCATAAAGCCAAACAAATTGCGTTTACCAAAACAAATCAGGGCATACAAAGATCCTTCTGAAGTAGTTGTTGAAGGAGGTGCCACAAATGAGTAAGTATAAGAAAAACAGACTTTCAATTGACGACAGACTTGCAAACACAAAATTTGATTTCTGCAAAAACTTGAAGTGGTTTTTGATTGCACCCGTTGCAATCATCTTGGTTGGAGTGATTTTGCTTTGTTCACTTGGTTTCAATCTTGGAATTGACTTTACCGGTGGTTCAAACATGACCGTTTACATCGACGAAGCAGGGACATATGGTGAAGTCCATAACACAAAAAATTTAAACGAAATTGAAAACAAAATTGAAGCAGTTTTAAATGAACATGGACTTAAAATTACAACAGTTCAAACAACAACAATGAATGTGTCATCACTTGGCATTGAAAAAGGTAGTGCTGTTATTGTAAAATATCAAAATGACAACTCACTCAAGACAAGTGAAATTGAAGAAATGAACGATCAAATCAGAGAGGAACTTCTTGAAGCGTTTGGTTATGATAAAAACACAGACGAAAAAGATTTGATTGCAAATGGTGGTGTAACAACAGCAAGTGCCAGTGCAGAACTTATGATGAAATCATTTATTGCACTTTTGGTGGCTTTGGTGCTTGTTTTGATCTATGTTGTGTTTAGATTTGAGCTTACATCTGGACTTGCCGCAATTTTGGCATTGTTCCATGACATTCTTGTTACAGGATCAGTTGTTTTGATGTGCAGAATTCAAATCAATGTTTCATTTATTGCAGCGCTTATCACAGTGCTTGGATACTCAATCAACAACACAATCATTATTTTTGACAGAATGAGAAATGACCTTAAAGTTGCAAGAAATGCAAACGAAAAGATTGACAACAATCAAATTGCAAACAATGCTGTAAAAGGCACAATGATGCGTTCACTTTTGACAGGAATCACAACTCTTGTTATGGTGCTTATGATCACAATCATTGGTGTTGCTGATATCAGAGAATTTGCATTCCCAATTCTTGTTGGTATTATGGCAGGATTCTATTCATCAGTATTTCTTACTCCAGGACTTTGGGCAATTGCTTACAGACCAAGAAAGAGAAAAAAGCCTGTTGCAAATACCAACAAAAAGAAAGAAATTGAAGAGCTTGAAGAAGAACTTCAAGAGGAAGTGTCACAATAATAATAAAACCGAGTTTTCGCTCGGTTTTTTTTTGTGTTTTATGGGGTTTTGTAGTATAATCTTTGTAGGTGAAATATGAAATTATTTAAAAACGCAAATCTAGTAGATTTAGAAAACGGAAAAGTTCAGCTTGTCGACATTTTGGTGGATAATGCTGGGAAAATAGATCAAATTGAAAGGGAAATAAAGACAGATGCAGATGTATGTGATTTGCAATGCAATTATGTTATCCCAGCCTTTGTAAACAGTTTTTGTGACAGTGCAATGGCGCTGAAAAACAGTTATGGAATCGATGCCTCAGATGACAATAAAAAAGTTTTGGCACAACAACTTTTGTGTGTAAAAAATTTGACTGCTGGGGCAATATTTTTTAATGACAGAGTGGCACTTAGAAATGTCGATGAAAAGGCAGAAACAGAGCTTGATGAAATCTGTGAAAATGCAGCAAAAGAAAAGGATAAAATTTTTGCAAAAGTTGGGCTTAATCTTGAAGAACTTGGCACCATTGACAAACATTATGGCAAGACCTTGACAGAGGTTTTGGAAGAGTTTGGCTTTTTGGATAGAGAGTTTGTGCTTGTCGGTGGAAACTGTCTTGAAAAAGACGAACTTAGACTTTTGAAAAACTATGATGCAAAGATTGTTGTCACGCCAAATGAAGATGGAAGACTTGGCAGAAGACCAACAAATTTAAACACTTTGAGAAATCTTGATTTTGACATTGCAATTGGTAGTGGTGATTTTGCAGAAATTGACTTTTTTGCGTTTATGAGACAGATGATTTTGACACAAAGAGGATTATTTGAAGATAAAAACATTATGGATGAAAAAATGGCATTCAAAATTGCCTGCAATGGAGATGTTTTTGGGATAAAAAATGCTGTCGAAACTAAAAATTTTGCAAATTTTGCAGTTGTTTTAAAAGAAAATTCTCTTCAAAATGATGTCTTGAAAGAACTGGTTTGGTCAAAGAGCAAAAAAGATGTTTTGATGACAGTGTGCAATGGCGAAATTTTGCAGAAAAATGGGAAAATCTTTATGCAAAATTTGCCTCAGTATGATACAATAATAACAGCAATACAGCAAGAAATAAGGAGAAAATAGAAATGACAATACAAGAAAGACTTTCAACAGAATTTGGTCTTAGAGACGATTACACAAAAAACATTATTGAGCTTATTGATGAAGGAAACACAATTCCATTTATTGCTCGTTACAGAAAAGAAATGCATGGCTCTTGTGACGACCAAGTTTTGAGAAGTTTTGCAGATAGATTGAAATATCTTAGAAATTTGGATGAAGAAAAAGCAAAAGTACAAAAAGTTATCACAGAACAAGGAAAGTGGACCGATGAGCTTGCTGCCGCACTTGAAAGTGCTATGACAATGACTGAGGTTGAGGATATTTATAGACCATACAAGCCAAAGAGAAAGACAAGAGCATCAGTTGCTATTGCCAAAGGTTTGGAGCCACTTGCAGATATTTTGCAGGCACAATCAAAGCAGTATGTAATTTTGGAAGAAGCACAAAAATTTATTACAGAAGAAGTGCCAACAGTTGAAGAGGCGATTGCTGGTGCAAAAGATATTATTGCAGAAAGAATTTCTGACAGTGCTGATTTGAGAAAAGATTTGAGAGAAATTATTGCAGCAAAAGGATTTATTCAATGCTCACTTCTTGAAAATGAAAACAACTTGACATATGAAACATATGCAAACTTTAAACAAGAAGTAAAAAGTTTGCCAAGTCACAGAATTTTGGCTATCAATCGTGGTGAAAACGAAAAATGTTTAAAAGTTGACATTGTGATTGACGAAAAATTGACAATTCCTATGATTGAGAAGTACTTCAAAAAAGATAATGCAGACACGAATGCTCTTATGGATGAGACAATTTCTGATGCTTATGAAAGACTTTTGTTCCCATCTCTTGAAAGAGAATGTAGAAACAATTTGACAGATGTTGCAGACGAGCAGGCCATCAAAATGTTTGAGGTAAATTTGAGACCACTTCTTTTGGAGTCTCCACTCAAAAACAATATCATTATGGGCTTCGACCCTGGTTATCACAATGGATGCAAAATTGCTGTTATTGACAAAAAAGGTGATGTTTTGGATACAACAGTTGTTTATCCAACTCCACCACGTTCTAAAACAGAAGAAGCTCTTGAAAAACTTAAGGCAATGATTGAAAAGAACAATGTTGACATCGTTGCCATTGGAAACGGAACGGCATCAAAAGAGAGTGAAATTTTTGTTGCAGAACTTATTAAACATGTAAACAGACCAGTAAGCTATGCTGTTGTAAGTGAGGCTGGAGCATCAGTTTATTCTGCTTCAAAACTTGCTGCGGAAGAATTCCCAGATTATGATGTAAATTTGCGTAGTGCAGTGTCAATTGCAAGAAGATTGCAAGACCCACTTGCAGAACTTATCAAAATTGATGTTAAGTCAATTGGTGTTGGACAATATCAACACGACATGCCACAAAACAGACTTACAGAAGTTTTGACAGGTGTTGTTGAAGACTGCGTAAACAGCGTTGGTGTTGACCTTAACACAGCTTCTCCAAGCCTTTTGTCTTATGTTTCTGGACTCAACAAAACAATTGCAAACAACATTGTTGCTTACAGAACAAAACATAAGGGATTTAAATCAAGAGAAGAGCTTTTGGAAGTTGGAAAACTTGGACCAAAAGCATATGAGCAGTGTGCAGGTTTCTTGAGAGTTGTTGGTGGTGCAAATGTGCTTGACAACACAGCTGTGCACCCAGAAAGCTATGAGGCTGCACAAAAACTTTTGAAACTCTTTAGCCTTACAGAAGAAGATGTAAAAAACAACAACCTTGTCCTTTTGCCAAAAATGGTTGAACAGAAAGGTGAAAATGTTGTTGCAAAAGAATGTGGCGTTGGTGTGCCAACATTGAATGATATTACAAACGAACTTTTAAAACCAGGCAGAGATATTCGTGAATCTATGCCAAAACCTGTGCTTAGAAGTGATGTTATTCACATGGAAGATCTCAAAGAAGGCATGGTTTTCAAAGGTGTTGTAAGAAACGTTGTTGACTTTGGTGCATTTGTTGACATTGGTGTTCACCAAGATGGACTTGTTCATATTTCACAGCTTTCAGATGGATTTGTAAAACACCCAAGCGATGTTGTAAAAGTTGGTGATGTTGTTGATGTAAAAGTTACAGCGGTTGATTTGCAGAAAAAGAGAATTTCACTTACCATGAAAGGGATTGAGAAAGATGAATAATCTTGAAAAATGTCCAAAATGTGGGACGACAGTTGAAGAAATTTTTGAAAGTGGCTTTGTGGGGTGCGAAGAGTGTTATCACATGCCAAAAATTTCTGCAATTGTTGACAAAATGTATGAGGGAAAATCTCATAAAGATTAAGAAAGGTTTGCTATGAAAGATAATTTTGAAAAAATTGCTATTTCTTCCAGAATTAGATTGGCTAGAAATGTCTCTGGCTACAATTTTTTCACGAAACTGCGTGAGGAGTCTGACGCAGTTTTTATCTTAAATTCAGTAAAATCAGTCTTAAATCGTTTTGGATATTTTGATTTTATCAGGCTTAAGGATTTGCCACTTGACGAATGTAACAGGCTTTTTGAAAGGCATTTAATCAGCAAAGAGTTGATTGAAAACAAAGATATATCTGCTGTTGCGGTGAGTGGTGATGAAAGACTTATCATCATGATAAATGAAGAGGATCATATCAGAGAACAGTGCATTTTTGATGGTTTTGATTTATACAAGGCATATTTTGAGATAAAACAATTTGACAATCTGCTTTTGGATTCTCTTGATGTGGCGTATGATGACAGATATGGCTTTATAACCTCAAGTCCATCAAATTTGGGGACAGGTATGAGGGTGTCAGTGATGATGTTTTTGCCAGCGATTGAAATAAATGGCGATATTGAAATTGTAAAAAACGATGCACAAAAAAATGGTTTTACTCTTCGAGGAATGTATGGAGAGGGAAGCAAATCAAATGGTAGCTTATATCAAATTTCAAACCAAAAATCACTTGGTTTGAGTGAAAAAGAAATTGTTGCAAAAGTGCATGATTTTGTTGAGAGTGTGTGCCAAATGGAGCTTTCTGCCAGAGAGGATTTGATGGCAAGGGATCATGATGAATTGATTGACGAGATCTTTAGGGCATATGGAATTTTGAAAGAGGCAAAACTTTTAAAAGAAGAAGAAATGATAAAACATCTTTCCTCCATTCGTTTTGGAGATGCTCTTGGATTTTTAAAAATTTCTGATTACAAAGAATTTGATGCGCTTTATAGCGAAGGGGCGAGTGCAAATTTGAAGGAAATTGAAGATTTTTCAATGATTTTGAAGGAAGACGCAAAGAGAAGCGAGTATATATCTAGGAAAATTGGAAAACTTGTAAAAAAAGTTGACTAATTTGGCAAAAATTTACGGGAGGAGAAATATGGCTTACAGTAATGGATTGTTTTCAGATAGTATAGAAAAAGTTATTAAAAATGCAAGCAAGATTGCATTGCGTTTTGGTAGCAATCTTGTTGGAACAGAGCATATTTTATATGGGCTTGCATCTGTAACGGATTGTACTGCATCACAACTTCTGTCTAGTTATGGCGTAACAGAAAAAGCTCTTTTTGAGCTTTTTGAGGAATCATCAAATGGCGTTTCTTTGTTTGGAAGTGTTGAGCTTACACCAAGGACAAAAGAACTTTTCCAAAATGCACAGCAGACAGCAATGGATTTTGGACACTCATTTATTGGCACAGAACATTTACTTTTTGCCATTTTGAGCAACAAAACGTGTTATGCAACAAAGGTTTTGGAAAATGTTTTTGGTGTCGACATTGATGAGATAAGAGGAAAACTTTTGTCATCGTTGCAAGTAAATGGAAACAGAGAAAGCAAAAAGGGAGATGATGGCTCTCAATCAGACAGCACTCTTCCTGAAAAATTGCTTGAAATGGGCAGTGATATAACATTGAAAGCAAGACAACACAAACTTGATCCTGTCATTGGCAGAGAAGAAGAAATACAAAGAGTAATTGAAATTTTGTGCCGTAAAACAAAAAACAACCCCGTTTTGATTGGAGAGGCTGGCGTTGGAAAGACAGCGGTTGTTGAAGGCCTTGCACAGGCAATAGCAAGTGGCGATGTGCCAGAGGAGATCAAAGACAAAAGTATTTATGCGCTTGAAATTGGTGGTCTCATGGCTGGGACCAAATATCGTGGCCAAATGGAAGAAAAGCTTAAAGATGTTATTGAAACCATCATTCAAGATGGGAACATCATTGTCTTTATTGATGAAATTCACACACTTGCACAGGCTGGTAGCAAAGAGGGCGAAACAAGTCCTTCTGACATGTTAAAGCCTTACCTTGCAAGAGGAGAGCTTCAGACAATTGGCGCAACAACAACTGATGAATATAGAAAATATATTGAAAAAGACAAGGCACTTGAAAGAAGATTTCAGCCTGTCATGGTAAATCCACCATCTGTTGAGCAAACAATTTTGATTTTGAATGGACTAAAAGACACCTATGAGGCTTACCATAAAATAAAAATTACGGACGAAGCAATCAAGGCTGCGGCAACCCTGTCTGACAGATATATCACAGACAGAAGTTTGCCAGATAAAGCAATTGATCTTATTGATGAGGCGTGCTCAAAGGCGAAGGTAAACTTCACTTTAAAACCACAAAAGGTTAGAGATTTGGAGGATAAAATCAAATCTCTTTCTGCAACAAGAGATGAGGCATCGCTCCAAAGAAATTATGAAAAGGCGGCAAAATTGCAATCCGAAATCATAAATTTGGAAAATGATTTGAAAAAACAAAATCAAAATATTGTCAAAAAGAGCGCTGTTCAACAAATTGGAGAAAACGAAATTGCTGAAGTTGTTTCAAAATGGACAGGAATCCCTGTAACAAAACTTACGGAGGGAGAGAAAGAAAAACTTTTACATCTTGAGGAAATTTTGCATGAGAGAGTTGTTGGTCAAGATCAAGCAATCTCTGCTGTTGCAAAGGCAATAAGACGTGCAAGAGTAGGCTTGCAGGATGGCAAGCGCCCAATTGGCTCATTTCTCTTTATGGGGCCAACTGGAGTGGGAAAAACAGAACTCTCAAAAGCTATTGCAGAGGCAATGTTTGACGATGAAAACAACATTATCAGAATTGACATGAGTGAATATATGGAGAGTCATACTGTTTCAAAACTTATTGGCTCACCTCCAGGATATGTTGGCTTTGATGAAGGTGGACAACTGACGGAACAGGTCAGAAGAAAACCATACAGCGTTGTGCTGTTTGATGAAGTTGAAAAAGCTCACCCAGAAGTTTTAAATTCTCTTTTACAGGTTTTGGACGATGGAAGACTTACTGACAGCAAGGGTAGAACAATCAGCTTTAAAAACACAATTATCATTATGACAAGCAATGTTGGAGCAAATGAAATTAGGCAGCAAAAACAACTCGGTTTTGGCACAAAAGAAGGCGAAAAAATCGCCGAAAGGGACATTTATATGGATGCGCTCAAACGTAAGTTTAAGCCAGAACTTATAAACAGGATTGATGTTATTTGCATTTTTGATAGCCTCTCAAAACAAGACCTTGAAAAAATCACAAACATAATGCTTGACAATATAAACAAAAGACTGTCATCAAAAGATTTGTCTATTGACATGGATCAAGAGGCAATTGACTTTATTGTGGCAAAGGGTTCAAATTTAAATTATGGTGCAAGACCACTTAAGCGATTTATTGAGCAAGAAATTGAAGATAGAATTGCCGAAAAAATTCTGCTTGGGCAACTAAAAGAACATGGCACAATTATTGTCTCTGTCAATGGTGACAAACTTGAATTTAATTCTGACAAATAATGACAAAATGTTTGGTAAAATTTTTGTAATTTGATACAATGTTCTTAAGAAAGGAGAGAAGACTATGGATATTACATTTATTGAAAAAAAATATAAGATTACACCAAGATTTAAGGAAATTGTTTCAAACAAGCTTGCAAAATTGGACAAATACTTTGACTTTCCTGTAACAGCCAAGGTTTTTGCTTCAACTGAAAACAAAGATGAAAAGCTTGAAGTTAATTTGTCAGTTAAGGGTGCTCTTTACAGATCAGAAGTTAAGGGAAACAACAACTATGACAACATAGACCTTGTTCTTCCAAAACTTGAAAGACAAATTGTAAGAATGAAGCAAAAACACATCAAAAACAGACGTGGTGCAAAAAATGAAACTGTTGACTTTGAATTTTTGGCTGAAGCTCCAGATCTTACTGTAAAAGAAATCACAAAGACAAAGAAATTTGATCTTGATCCAATCACTGTTGAAGAAGCAAAAGATGCCATTGAAAGGATTGATCACACTTTCTACATTTTCTTAAATGCAGAAACAGGCAAAGTAAATGTTTTGTATAAGAGAAATGATGGCAGATACGGACTTATTGAAGTAAACTTCTAATTTAATATAAAATAAAAAACTGGACATAATAAAACCATGAAGAAAAAATGTTTTATGGTTTTGTGTGTCCTTTTTTGTTGTGCTTTGCTTTTTGGTTGTGAGAGGGAGACTTTACTTCGTGTAGCGCATATAAGTGACAATACTGCAGCCAGAAGCACAAATCACTCAATCAAAGTGATTTTAGACGATGATAAAAGAGTTAAAGAAAAATATGTCGACCTGCAAATCAAATCTGACAAGAGTGGACAAAGTGTTTTGATAGGAGAAGATAGAAACGACCAAACAACAATTGTTTTGGATAAGGCTGATTTTTGGTACAATTTGACTTATCTTCTTGACAAGGCAAATGGAATTGATGTGAAAGTTGAATGCTTATCATACACTGATTATGGAGACAAAATTTTCAATTTTAATGTGCCAAACGATGTCAAACTTACATTTAGGGTTGTTGCAGGTGCAGTAAAAAAAGACGAGGACACTGGAGATGATATTCTTGTTTTGAGTGAAGATATTTCAGATGAAGTGAGAATAAATGCTAAAAAGTCGTTGTAAAGGGTGCAAGATGAAGGTAAATTGTCAAATTTACTTTCATTTTTTTTATGGATATTGTATTATATATGTGTAGGTGAAATATGTTATCAGTAAAAAATTTAAGTCTTAAGTTTACCAAAGAGTTTTACGCACTTGAAAACATCAATCTTGAAATTGATGATGGTGAGAGTGTGGCTTTTGTCGGCGAGGCAAGCAGTGGAAAGACAACTTTACTTCGCGTTCTTGCAAAGCTTGAAGAGTTTGACAGCGGAGAAATTTATTTCAATCACATTCCAATCAAAAAAATTGATTTCAAAACCGATATAAGCGTTGGATATGTGCCATATTGTCCAGTTTTCCTAGAAAACAAGACTGTTTATGAAAATTTCAGATATATTCTTAGCAAGAAGGGCTACAAACCTGCAGAAGCTGAAAAAATGATAAATAATGCAATAATTGAATTTTCAATCGAAAAAATTATCGATGAAAAAGTTAAAAACATCAGAAAAGAAGACAAATATATTTTGTCTCTCATAAGGCTTTCGTTTAGAAAACTTGATTTGCTTTTGGTGGACAACATCTTTGACGAAATCTCTGATGTTTATATGGATGCAATTTTGAGTTTAATTAAAAAGCTTAAAGAAAATAACACGACCCTTATTTTGGCTTGCACAAGACCAGAAATAGCAGAGCGTGTATGCAAGAGAAAAATTTATTTTGACAATGGTGCAATTGTTGAGGATTAAAACAGCGTAAAGCTGTTTTTTTTATAACTCCTCACAAAAATCATCATCCAGAGAATTTGCCTCTGATTGTTGTGATTGATTTTGTGTAAGTGATGAAAAGGCTTGAATAAGGCTTTTTTGGTCCAGTGTTTGACCTTTCAGAAATGTTGAAAGAAGTGGGTTGTTTAAAGAGAACATTGAAAGAAGGGCATCAATGGATTGAGTTGGAGAAAAACCACTCTTCTTTTTTGCTGTTTGATACAGATCTTGTGGATAGTAGTTGTTTGCCGGATTGTCACTCATATCATTATATATGCTTATATCAATCATTTAGTGTAAAAAAAACAGAATTTGGCATATATTGACTTGAGGAGTATACATGAAACTTAGCGAGATGGAAAAAACAGATTGTTCACCAAAAGAACAGAACTTGAAAGAAAATTTGGAAAAATTGCAGGGACTTTCACAAGAAGAGCTTATGAAAAGGCTTCTAAGTGAGGTTGCATTGCAAAAAAGTCAGGGGAAATTTGACTATGAAGGTTTGAGGCAGACTGTGCAGAACATGAGAAGGTATATGCCAGATGAACTTTATCAAAACATCTTGCAAACTCTTGAGAGCTTAAAATGAATTTAAAAAAGATAGACAAAAGTATTTTTGAGGGGATTAGCACACAAAATTTGTCTAAAGAAATGCCGTGTTTTGTGTTTGCAAATGACTTTTTTGCAGTAAAAAATAGACTTATTAATTCAAAAATACATATTTTAGATGAATATTTATTCATAAAAATTTTTTATTGTTTTGCATCAAAAAGTCAAATTTTTGAGCTGTCTGATGCTGACGATGTTTCATATATATCAGCAAAACAAGAGGCGTCATCACTCATGTATATTGCAAAACATATTTTGTCCACTCATAAGACAAAATTGAGTGGAAATGGTATTGGGGTTGCGTTTATTGACACGGGGATTGATTTGCATGCTGATTTTTTGATGTTTTTTTCATTTTTTGCTTATATCTTTCTATATTTTTTGCTATAAAATCAATTTTTTTCTTTAAAATGTTGTAAGAATATTGCTCTTCTTCAAGCATCTGAGCGTATCCGTTTTTGACAAAATTTTTTGCATTTTCAATTTGATCGCCACGGGAGCATTTTTTTGAAAGAGGAATCAACAGCATAGGTATGGAAAGAGATAAAAGTTCATTTATAACACCGCTGCCAGCTCTTGCGATTGCCATGTCAGATGACGCATACAAATCCTCTATGTTTTCTGCATAATCAATGATTTTGTATGATGGATGTTTTATGTCTTTGTAATTTTTCTTTCCGCAAATGTGAATGATATTGTAGTCACTTGTCAATTTGTCAATGTTGCAAAAAACAATATTGTTTAGAAATTGTGCTCCAAGACTTCCACTCAAAACAAGAATGGTTGGTTTGTTATTTTGAAAGAAGTTTTGCCTTTTCCCGTGGTAAATCTTTTCTCTGATTGGTTGTCCAGTGTGAATACACTTTTTGTTTTTTGCTTCTGTTTCTGCAAATGTTGTACACATGACATTACACTTTTTTAAGATCAGTTTGTTTGCAAGTCCAAGTGACAAATCGCTCTCGTGGCTTATGATTGGCGCTTTTAATTTTTTTGCTGCAAAAACAACAGGGACAGAAACATACCCACCTTTGGAAAAAATTGTATCCGGATTAACTTTTTTGAGTTCTTTTTTTGCATAATGAATTGAGCGAAAAAGTTTGAACGGAATCAAAAGATTTTTGAATGTCAGTTTTCTCTCAAATTTGACTGTTGGAATTTCGTGATATGTTATTTCTGGGTATTTTTTTAAAATTTCCTTTTCCATACCGTTGCCACCGAAATGAATGCAAAAATAATATAAAATTTAAAGCAATAAGCAAAAATGCATAAACATACCAAAAATATTATAAATATACAAAAATTATTAAAGTGAGGCAAAAAGTAGTCTGTTTTTTGTTTTTTCTTTTTTTTTGTTTGTGATATACTATGTGTGTTATATGGAGTGATTTATGGCAGAAAAAAAATACGAATCAAAAGACATTGTTGTTTTGGATGGACTTGATGCTGTTAGACTTCGTCCTGGAATGTACATCGGAACGACAAGCTCGAGAGGTTATCACCATATTCTGTGGGAGATTGTTGACAATGCTATTGATGAGATTTCAAATGGATTTGGTGACACAATAAAAATCACAATAAATGCTGATGGAAGTGCAACTGTTGAAGATAATGGAAGAGGTATTCCTGTTGACATGCACCCAACACTTAAAAAGAGTGGTGTTGAAGTTGTGTACACAACACTTCATGCCGGTGGAAAGTTTAACAATGAAAATTACAAATTTTCTGGCGGACTTCATGGTGTTGGTGCTTCTGTTACAAACGCACTTTCAAGATGGTGTAAGGTTGAAGTAAACAAAAATGGCAAAAAATACCTTATTGAATTCAACTCATTTGAAGACTCAAAAGGCAAAATACATAGCGGTGTGCCTGTTGCACCACTCAAAGAAGTTGGGTTGAGTAAGACAAGTGGGACAAAAGTTACATTCTTGCCAGATGACAGAGTTTTTGGTAAACAAGAATTTTCTTTGGAGACAATTTCAAAACGTGCCAGAGAACTTGCGTTTTTAAACAAAGGATTGAAAATCGTCATCAAAGATGAGAGGGTAAACGAAGAGGTGACCTTCCATTATGAAGGTGGAATCAGAGACTTTGTGACTTATCTTGTTGAGGGGAAGACTCCTCTTTTCAAAACGCCAATTTATTTTGCTGCGGAGAGCAAAATTTTGCAATTGGAAGTAAGTTTTATTCCAACAGATTCTTATACTGAAAACACATTTTCATATGTAAACAATATTCCAACCACAGAAGGTGGAATGCATGAAATTGGATTTAAGAGTGCTTTGACAAAAGCGTTTAATGATTTTGCGCGCGCAAACAACTATTTGAAAGAAAAAGAACAAAACCTTCTTGGAGAAGACTTCAGAGAGGGACTTGTGACTGTCATTAATGTCAAAATGAACAATGTTCAGTTTGAGGGGCAGACAAAAACAAAACTTGGAAATCCTGAAGCAAGAACAGAAGTTGAAGCTCTTTCTTTGGCAGAACTCAACAAAATTTTGCTTGAAAAGAAAAACACAACTCTTGCTGAGCTTATTTTGAATCGTGCAAAGCAAGCTGCAAAAGTTAGACTTGCTGCAAAAAAGGCAAAAGAGCTTACGAGAGCAAAAAACAATGCTGAAAATTTCAATCTTATTGGAAAACTTGCATCAGCATCATCACGTGACAGATCAAAATGTGAGCTGTTTATTGTTGAGGGGGATTCTGCTGGTGGGTCTGCGAAGCAGGGCAGAGACAGAAAATATCAAGCAATTTTACCACTTCGTGGTAAACCACTCAATGCAGAGAAGAAACGTATTGACCAAGTGCTTGCAAATGAGGAGATAAGAACAATCATTTCCGCTCTTGACACTGGTTTTGGTGAAGACTTTGATCTGTCGACACTTAGATATGACAAAGTTATCATTTTGTCTGATGCCGACGTTGATGGATTCCACATTAGAGCTATTCTGTGCACATTCTTCTATCGCTACATGAAACAACTTATCACTGAGGGGCATGTTTATGTTGGATTGCCACCACTTTACAAGGTGTACAAAAAAGACTACGAAAAATATGTTTATTCTGATGCAGAACTTGCAGATGCCGTTGCAGGTGCAGGGAAAGGATATATGATTCAACGCTACAAAGGACTTGGAGAAATGAATCCGGAGCAACTTTGGGAAACCACGATGGACCCAGAAAATAGAACACTTATTCAAGTTACAATTGAGGATGCGGCAGAAGCTGAAAAAATGATTACCACACTTATGGGTGACAATATTGACGAAAGAAAAGAATATATCAATCAACACGCAAACTTTGACAGGGTTGATACCTTTATGCGTGATTATAAGAATGTTTAGGGGAGGCAAGCGTGAGTAAGAAAGATAACGAAGAGTTTAAACCAAATATTATTGAACCTATTGAGGGACAAATGCGTTATGACGAATTGCTTGTTCCACAAAAAGAAACTAAAGAAGAAAACGACAAATCCGTTGCTTCTGGCCAGCTTGATTTTTGGAGCGTAGACCCAAGAAAAGAACCGAAGACAGAAAAATCAGTCAAAGAAGAAAAGGTGGAAGATATAGAGGCGTCTGAAAAACCTGAAAATGGTGGCAATGACGAAGGAAACGGATCTGGCAATGGCGGAAATTATGGTGGCAAAGGCATTTTGTTTAAGCCTCTTGAAGAAGTTTTGCATGACTCTATGATTCCTTACACGGAAGCGGTTGTTATGGACAGAGCTTTGCCAAGAGTTGAAGATGGACTTAAACCTGTTCAAAGAAGGATTTTGTATTCTATGCTTGAGCTTGGCTTGACACCAGACAAACCTTACAGAAAATCTGCAAGAATTGTCGGTGATTGCATGGGTAAATATCACCCACACGGAGACAGTTCTGTTTATGATGCCATGGTAAGAATGTCTCAAGATTTCTCTCTTCGTGCACCACTTGTTGATGGACATGGAAACTTTGGTTCTGTTGATGGAGATTCTGCTGCTGCAATGCGTTATACAGAGGCAAGAATGACTCCTCTTGCAATGGAGCTTTTGAGAGATTTGGAAAAGGACACAGTGCGCTGGGGTCTCAACTTTGATGACACACTCAAAGAGCCAGAAATTTTGCCAGGAAGATTTCCAAACTTGCTTGTTAATGGAACATCTGGTATTGCTGTCGGTGTTGCAACAAATATTCCACCTCACAACTTGGGAGAGGTTATTGATGGTGTTGTTGCTTACATTGACAATCCAAACATTAAACTTGACCAAATGATGAAAATTATCAAGGGACCAGACTTCCCAACAGGGGGAGAGCTTATCCTTGGTGAGGGGCTGCAAAGTGCTTATGCAACCGGAAAGGGTAAAATTACAATCCGTGCAAAAGTTGGAATTGAACAAAGTGGTGATATGCAAAATTTGATTATCACAGAGATCCCTTATCAGGTAAACAAGTCACTTCTACTTCAAAAAATTGCAGAACTCAAAGAGAAAAACAAAGACAAACTGTCTGTCATTAAAGAGATTAGAGATGAAAGTGACAGAAGCGGAATGAGAGTTGTTATTCGTCTCAAGAAAGAAGCAAATGCAAAGAAGATTTTGGGATACCTCTATCAATCAACAAATTTGCAGACTTCATTCTCAATAAGCATGATTGCAATTGCTGATGGAAAGCCAAAGCAAATGGGCCTTTTGGACATCATTTCTTACTACACCGCATATCAAAGAGAAGTGATTTTGCGCAGAACAAAATATGATTTGAATGTAGCAAAAGAGAGAGCTCATATTGTTGAAGGACTCTTGATTGCAATCAAAAATATTGATGCCGTAATCAAAATTATTAAAACTTCTGCAAATGTTACAGAAGCAAAACAAAGATTGAGAGATAAGTTTGATCTTTCAGAAAAACAGGCTCAAGCAATCCTTGATATGAGACTTGCAAGACTTGTAAATTTGGAAGTTACAAAACTTGAAGAGGAACTTAAGGAACTTAAAGCTCGAATCAAAGAGCTTGAAGCAATTGTCGGATCAAAGAAACTTCAACTTGATGTCGTAAAGAAAGAAATTTTGGAAATTAAAAAGAAATACTCAAATCCAAGACGCTCTCAAGAGATTAAGAGTGACGAAGTTGTGCTTGCAAAGATTGAAGATATGGAAGATACAAAAGATTATCTCATCACACTTTCAGCTGGAAAAACACTCAAGAAGGTTAGTGCAAAAAATTATGCAAAATCACAAAGAGCACTTTCAGAGACATCAACACTCTTTGACGTTCACACAACAGTTGTTGAGGTTAAGCCAAGTGATACAATTTTGGTGTTTACTGACAGAGGAAATTGTTTGAAACTTTCAGTTGACAAGATCCCAGAGTCAAAGTGGAGGGATAAAGGTTATCCAATCAAACACCTTGACAAATCGCTTGATATTATGGAGACACCAGTTTCTGTTGTCAAGGTTGAGGGAGATGGAGAAATCGTCTTCTTCACACAAAATGGAATGGTGAAAAGATCTTCTGAAAAGGATATGGTTGTGGCAAAATCCGTTTACCAAGCAATCAAACTTTCAGACGACGACAAAGTGATTGCTGTTGAACATGAGCAGAAGGGTAGATCTCTTGTGATGCTGTCAAAAACAGGTTATTGTGTAAACTTTGAAAAGACAGAAGTTTCAGTTCAAGGAAGAATTGCTGGCGGAGTAAAGGGCATAAATCTTGAAGATAAAGACACTGTTGTTTATGCTGGACAAAGCATAAATGGGGAATATTTGATTGTTTCAAACAATGGCTTTGTAAAGAGACTTTCTGCTCTTCAAATTCCACTTTCAAGCAGAGCAAGAAAGGGTGTCAAATATATCAATTTTGATAAGGGTGGAAAAGCTGTTTCGTACGTTGGCACCGGCGATAAAGTCGTTGTTGACTTTGGACTTAAGTTCTCTGTTTTAGACAAAGGAAAATTCAAAGTTTCAAGCGACAGGCTTGCAACAGGAAATGAGGAAATCAAGAAAAAATTCCTTGGAATTTACAACTTTATTGATTAAAAGGCAAAGCACAACAAAAAAGTTGTGCTTTTTTTTATTCGGAAAATGTGCGTGAATTGTGTTTTAAAATGTAATTTTAAAAATACAAAAAAAATGTCAAAATATTTTGATTTTTGCCATTTTATGTTTATAATAATTATATGAAGAAGAAATTATTTGTCTTTTTGATGGCATTTTTTATGGTTGCAGCACTTTGCTGTGGCTGTGCTTCAAACGCAAATAATTTGTATGATAATAAGACTCAGACAATCATTGACGTTGACCAGAATGAAGATAACGCATCAACTTTGGATGAAGAACAAACAAATATAGAAGAAACAGAAGATGATGATCAGCTTGAAAGTATGGCAAGTGGCGATTGGACAAGCTATACAGAAACACCATCAAAATATGGTAACACTGTTTACATTTACAATGAAAAGCAATTGGCTTTTTTGGTTGATAAAATTAGTGCTGTTGGGGACGACGATGACCATTGGAGAAAAATCACGATTTATCTTGAAGCAGACCTTGATATGTCTGCCCACTATTGGAACAAACCTATTGGTACAAGTGATGGTGCTGGAGATAATAGTATTTTTGGTTGGTCTTGGAATTTTAAGGGGAAATTTTATGGCCGTGGGCACACAATTTATGGATTGTACACAGACAGCTGGAAATTCAACTGTTTGTTTGGAAGCATAAATGGTGCGACGATACAAGATTTGAATGTTGTTGGTCACTATAATGCGACTTACGATTGGTGGAATGGGTGTATGCCTTGTGGAGGAATTGTCTCAAGAGCATGGAATTCAACAATAAAAAATTGCACCTTTGATGGAAAAATCACTACAGCATCTGATTTTACTAGCAGTGTTGGTGGTATTGTTGGGTATATGGAAGGCGGAAATATTGATTCCTGCATAAATTACGCAACAATGAAAATAGAAAAGGCCTCTTATGTTGGTGGGCTTGTTGGACAACTTGTTAAAGGTGATATTGACAATTCTGTCAATTTGTGCAATTTCACAAGTCTTTCGGCGTGGACTGGTGCACTTGGAGGAATCGTTGGATATTCTGATCAGGGTGGTGGAAAGGTTACAGATAGTGCAAATTATGCCACGATTTCCACTTCATACACGGGAAACAATGTCGGTGGTATTGTTGGTAAGTTTGTAAACAACTATAGAATTGACAGATGTATAAACTATGGGAATGTAAGTGCTTCAAACTCCAAGAATGTCGGAGGCATTATTGGTTCACTTGGTGGAGAATATACAGAGTGGTTTCAAACAAAATACCGTGGAACAAATGCACTTACAAACTGCATTTCTTATGGCTCTGTGAATGGAAAAGAAAATGCAGGAAGTGTGGTTGGACTTATTTACTGCGATGTTATGAGGGGGTGCTATGGCAGAAATTTCCCTAGATTTGGTAGTTGGGTAAATGGACCTTCAGATTACACTGGCAACAGACACGCATACTATTATACAAGTATTTCTTCGTATCAAACAGAAAGTTTCTTAAAGAGTCATAGTTATGATTACAGCGGAACATTGAATGGCTTTTCCTGTGGATCATGGAGCGGAGCATATAGCAGCTGGTGGACATACAATTCTGCTATATACGACTTTTTGGATGGCAGATATAATACTGGGGATTCGACAACAATTAGCAATATAAAATACAGTAGTCATTACACTTGTGCAGTGCCAAAAGGAATAACAGGAACATTTGAAATCCGTGCCTATTATAAGAAGAATGGTAGCAGGTACAACTTTGATGCTAATGATAATTACATATCAATGACTTCAAGGACAGCCTCCGAAAGTTATCCTGATAACACATACTGTTCTCTTAAAGTAGACTATTTATATTCCGCACCTTATTCAAAGGGGTATAGTTGGAGTATGAATATATTTACAATATCAAATAGTTCAAACTTCACATTAGACACATCAGATTATTATTATTCCAACTCATATAGCAGCTATAAATGTTATTCTATTTCTCCAGAAAAATACAACTCTACATGCGCTGCAGTAAGGTTTGCTTCTTGTGACGGAGCATATCGTGCTCCAAATGAATATAACGGTGCTGGATATATTGATTTGAAATTTACAGCAAAAGAAAAGAGTGTGACATTCTCTTCAAATGTGAGTGGATGCAAGATAAAATATAATGGAACGGAAATATCTTCAAAAAGTTATTATTACCGTGACAGTCTTGCCGGGATATCTGTAACCCCACGACTTGGATATTATCTTGCAGAAGTGAAAGATAATTATCATTCTGGTGCGTTATATACAGGGACAACACTTGGAACTATCAATCTTTCAACAAAGAGTGACTGGTATAGGTACTCACTTACAACGGTCACATGCACATTTAAACCAGTAACATATAGTGTAAGTGTATATTACGATGGAAGGCTTGTTGATAACAGTAAGACTTGGACAATTGGTCAAAAAGACAACTTTGTTGTATCAAATGACACGTTTAGTTCTTTAAGTGTATTACCTTTTGGATATAATTATGCATATAATGAATATTCAATGATTTATGGATCATCAAAAGAAACAAGAAAAAATACCCTTTCATCTTCTTATTATGATATGGATACCAGCGTAAGTGGAAAACAGAGTTCAAGTGCCATGTATGTTGAAAGTGGCGAGAAACGATTGAAGACATCTATTCAGGATTTTCTGAATGGTGCAACTCTTTATGATTCAAGTGGCACAAATGTAACAACAAACTGTTTGAAATCAAATGAACTGCGTTTATATTTGTCCGCATCTTCAATTCAATATACTCTTGATATGTTTAAGGGATTTGAAGATGAAAATGAAAGCACTGGAAACATTCCAGGGAAAACTGGGGCATCTATCAAAGTTTATAATTCAAGTGGTACATTATTAAAAAATTATCCAGAATCTGTAAGTGATGGAGTAACCGATTCAATAACATTTAACACCGATAGCAGTTATACAATTAAGGTAGGAGCATACAGAGGATATCAAGTTTTGGGATATAGAATACATATTACTCCAAAACTAAACCCAGCAAATTCTAAACCATCCGACATTGAGTATGAAAAAAATATTAAATATTGTGGTGAGCGTGGTGATGGGTCTGCCTATTTTGATATTACAGATTTAAGTAGTATATATACGCTTAACGAACAAATTATTCAAAACAATGGCGAAGATTTGTTTATTAAAGGCTACTTAACAAACGCTTTCCAATATATGAAGAAGAACAACAAGCTCTTTGATTTTAGTGAAGCAAATCTTGCAAAATATTATGATTTCTATATTAAGGTTGTTTATGAACCGTTGAAATATAATATAGGTTTTAAAGTAGATGGTACAGGTAAGACTCTCAGCAAGAAGTCAGAGAATGACTTAAATTCTTCTGTTGCATGGAGAGAATTAGAATTAAAAGATAGCAATAATAATACAGATGATACTGTTACAGTGAAAATTACTGCAAAAAATTACTTAAAGACAAAAAATGATCTTACATCTGTTTACTATTATGACTCAGTAACAATTACTGCAAAAGAAACAGTTGGAACGAAACGGTTCTTAGGAATATATCTTGGGGATAAATTGATGACAACTAAAAATGTCTATACCTTTATTGTTGACCCAAACAAATTTGGTAGTGACAACAACAAGATAAGCGGCCTGACATTTAATGTTAAATATTCAAATGCATTTGAAACTACCAGCACAACAAAAGCAGAATCACATATTTATGAGATATCATCAGCTGATGATCTTAGGTGGTTGAGCAAGCAGGTTGAAAACGGAATAAGTTTTGAAGGATATATCTTCAATCAAATTCAAGATATTGATATGCATGGTGTTAAGTTTAAACCTATTGGCGATGGTACTCAATCTGCCAATGGCACATACATTCACGTTTTCAAGGGTGTTTACAACGGAAATGGTTATAGAATTAAAAACCTTAAATTTGATGATGAAAATTTAAACTATGTGGGTCTATTTGGAAATGTTGATGGTGCAACAATAAAAAATCTGACAATTGATGGTGGAAGTTTTACAGGGTATAACTATGTGGGCATTTTTGCAGGGAGGGCAAACGAATCCAAATTTGAAAATATCCACAATATAGACTGTCATTTGGCAACAACAAAGATTAGTTATTTTGATATTTATGAAAAGAGTGTGACAGGCAAAACAATCAATTATACCATTTCAAGCAGTGTTGTGGAATATAAGACTCTTAATGGAGATAGAGAGGCAAATCGTTGGTGGGCCGCAGATGGAGAAAGTCATTCAAATGATGTTTATGACCTTGCAAGAAACAGCACAACGCACGGAATTGGTGGCATCGTTGGTTATGCGGAAAACTGCAATTTCTTGGCTGTGTCTATGAAGGCAAATGTAACAAACGGCGACTCTGACATCAATAGTGTTGTTGGGGCAATGATTGGATATGGCACTGGAAATACAATTGATCAATGCTATGCAGAAGGCACATTTACTAGAGTATCTTCAACCAGACAACTTTATAGTGGAAGTGCAACAGTAACTAATTGCTATATTACATACATTGATAAAGATGGAACAAAGACTACATCATATTCGCGAGATGCAGAAGATACAGAGACTAGAAGAAATGCATTTGACATTTGGATGGAACTTAACGGAGAATGGGTGCTTAAGATTTTCTACTGGTAAACAAAAAACAAATTGGCGAAGAAAAGTTGTTGGGAATTAAAAAAACAGCCCATTTTAGGCTGTTTTTTCATTTTCTTTAAAATAGTGGCTCATCATATGTGTCTGGGATTTGCAAATCTAAAAGTTTTAAAAGTGTTGGGGCAATACTTGAGATTGATTTACCTTTTTTAAGTTTGACCTTGCGCTTGTTTGAAACTAAGATGCATGGTACGGGATTTGTTGTGTGAGTGGTAACTTTGTTGCCGTTTTTATCCATCATAACTTCAGCATTTCCATGGTCTGCAGTGATGATGCATTCGCCACCAGCCATAAGCGTTGCGAGTGCAACAGCATATGCTTGTTTGTCAACACATTCAATTGCTTCTTTTGTGCTGTTAAAGTTTCCTGTATGCCCAATCATGTCTGGGTTTGAGTAGTTTACCAAAACAAAGTCAAACTTGTTGGATGCAATTGCTTCCAAAACCCCATGTGTAATTTCAATTGCACGCATTTTTGGATAAGGAGAATAGTCTTGCGTGTTTATACTGTCAATGAGCTGTCTTTCTTCTCCCTTATATGGCTTTTCAATTCCACCATTGAAGAAGAATGTTACGTGAGCATATTTTGTTGTTTCTGCAATATGGAATTGTGTTTTGTTGTTTTTTGACAGAATGTTTGCCAAATTGTCTTTGATAACAATTGGGGGATAAAGAGTGTTTAAATCTGCAAATTTTGCATCATATTGCGTCATTGCAGTGTAAAACAGATTTTTGATTTTCTTTGTTGGAAATTCTTTGAAAGATGGATCTGTGATTGCAAACGTGATTTCTTTTGCTCTGTCTGAGCGATAATTGTAAAAAATAAAGCTGTCATTATCTTGAATTCCTGGGTATCCATCAATAATTGCAGGCTCCATAAATTCATCATAAATTCCGTTTTCGTAACTAGATTTTATTGCTTCTGCAGCAGAAACAAAGTGTGAGCCTTTGTCATTGTAAAGCATATTGTAGGCACGTTCCAGTCTGTCATAGCGTTTTTCTCTGTCCATCATATAGACTCTGCCACCAACAGTTGCAATTTTTGCATTTGTTCCATTTATTTTTTCTTCAAGTTGAGAGACAAATTTGATGCCGTCACGTACACCGGTGTCACGACCATCTAGGATTGCATGTATATAAATGTTTTTGATTTCAAATTTTTTTGCGGCTTCTAAAATTGCAAAAAGATGATTGATGTGGGAGTGAATACCGCCACTTGACAAAAGGCCCATAACATGCAAATTTGAATGATTTTTTTCTGCATGTTGCAGAGCTTTTTTAAGTGCAGCATTTTGATAAAATTTTCCATTTTCAATTTCGCTGTTTATAAGAGCCAAATCCTGCAAAATTTTTCTGCCACTTCCAAGTGTGAGGTGTCCAACTTCACTGTTACCCATGACGCCTGCTGGAAGTCCAACAGCTTCTCCGCTTGCGTCTAAAAGTGTGTGTTGATATTGTTTTTTGAGCTTGTCAAGGTATGGTGTGCCTTGACTTGCGATAGCGTTTCCATATTTTTCTTTGGTATAACCAAAACCATCTAGAATAACTAGTGTAACCATATTTTCTCCTTATCAAAATGATAAACATTGTCAGAAAAAAAGTCAAACAAAATGGTTATTCATCGTTTAAATGTTGGTCAAACAAAGTTGAATTATCTTGTGTTGCATTTTCTTTTGACGCTTCAACATTTGATGGGTATGGTTGTTGTGTAAAACTTTTCTCTTTCTTTTTTCTTTCATAAATTTTGAAGGAACCTTTGTTGATAATGATGCGTAAAACAAGATAGAGTGCTGCGACTCCAATCAAAATGTAACATAGCCTTGAAAAGATGCTTGCTTGATAGCCAAACATACCAGCGACAAAGTCATATTGCAAAAGTCCAATCATAAGCCAGTTTACACATCCGACCACTGTGAGAAGAAAAGCAATAAAAGTAATCATACATCTCCTTTGTTATATTTTTGTTCAAATGTGCAAAAATATTTATGTATTTTTTGACTATCTAGGACATATTTTATCTTAAAATAATTCAAAATCAGTTGACAAAAGCAAGGGAAATGAATATAATATAGGCGTTAATGATGAGAAAAACTCACACAAAATTGGCCAATTAAGAGGTCAACTTTTTATTTTACTTATCAGGAGGGGAATTATGGAAAAGCATTATCTTACACCAGAAGGAAAAGCACAACTTGAAGAAAAGTTGAATTTTTATAAAACAGTAAAAAGACCAGAAGTTACAAAACGCATTGGAATTGCAAGAGAATTTGGTGATTTGTCAGAAAATTCTGAATATGATGCAGCAAAAGATGAACAAGCACAAATTGAAGCTGAAATCACAGAGATGGAGAGCATTTTGCTTAATGCAGAGGTTATTGACAAGAAAAAACTTGTTGCGGACCAAGTAAGTGTTGGTTGCAAAGTGACTCTTTATGATGAAGATTTTGATGAAGAAGTTGAATACCGCATTTCTGGCTCTTCAGAGAGTGATCCAAGAAACGGCGTAATCAGCAATGTTTCACCAGTTGGGAAAGCTATCATCGGACATAAACAAGGGGACAATGTTTCTGTTGTTACTCCTGGTGGTACAACTGTTTATAAAATTATCAAAATTGAGGTTTAATCTTTTTTGCTTTAATTTTGTTTGCTTTTGGGGTCTGTTTTGATATAATAGACTTTGAAGATAAGCAAGAAAGGATTTTTTATGGTTTTCTTAAATTCATTGAAATTGTTTAAATCAAATTGGGTTAAGACACTAAAATTTTTCCTATACTACATTGTGGTATGGGGAATTTGTTTTGCACTTATTTTGCCATCTTTCTTTGAATTTAGATCAGTCGTTTCAAATAATTTTGCATCTGCGGGAATTGGTTTTTTTGGTATTTTTAGTGGAAATGTTGGAATAAACTTGCAGAGCTTGTTTGAAGTTTCAGTAAACACAGCACTAGAGTTGTTTTCAGTAAACCTTGGGCTTGCAATTTATGGACTTTTGGTTTTGTTTGTGTTTTTGCCATTCCTTATAAATCTTGGCAAATATGCACTCAGCTATACGCTTTATTATTACATGACCAGCAACAATGAAATGCTGTTTTTGAGTGCTTATGTAAAGAGTCTTAAGCGCTCACTTGTTTTTGCATTTTTCAAAACACTTTACAATATTTTGTTCTTTGCGGTAACATGCTCTGTGCTTTATGGACTTGCACAAATTCCAAACGCATTCTTTATTGAGTTTTTTATGTGGGTTGTTGTGTTCGTTGTGCTTACACTTTTCTTTGCTTTCGAGCAGATGACAGTGCTTGGTTGGATTCCAGCACTTATAGTGTTTGACTGCAATGTGTTTAGCGCTTTCAGAAAGGGAATCAAAGCTGTAAGAAGACATTTTGGAAAGACTCTTCTTGTTGCTGTACTTCATTTTGCAGTGTTCTGGGCACTTGTTATGATTTTTGGTGTATGGATTTTTGCTTTGATAATTCCTGCAATGACCATTGTTTTGTGTGTATACAACATGACTGCATTTTTTACAAGTCAAGGTATGAGATTTTATATCACACCAAACAAAATTATGACACCTAAAAAACTTGAAGAAGTTGACAATATAAACAAAACTGCATTTATTTTGTAATTGCACTTGTTAAAATCTTTTTTGGCTGTAACAGCACTTTGTGTTGTGGTTTTTATTTGAATAACTTTATAAGGAGACACTATGACTAATAAACTTAAAATCACCTTTCTTGGCGGTGTTGGTGAAATTGGCAAAAATATGACCGCTTTTGAGTACAACAACGAAATCATTGTTGTTGATGCTGGGCTTACTTTTCCTGGTGATGATTTGCCAGGCGTTGATGTTGTTGTGCCAGACATCACATATCTTTTAAACAACAAAGAAAAAATCAAGGCACTCATTTTAACGCACGGACATGAGGACCATATTGGGGCTGTGCCTTTTGTTTTGCAACAAATCAAAGTGCCAATTTATGGGACAAAACTTACACTTGCTCTTGTTGAAAACAAGATGAAGGAGTACCCAAAAGTTGCTTACAAGGCAATTACTGTAAAGCCAAAGAATGTGCTTAAAATTGGACCATTTGCTGTTGAATTTATCAAGGTTTCACACTCAATTGCAGGTGCGCTTGCTCTTTGCATTTCAACACCAGCAGGAAACGTTGTGCACACAGGAGACTTCAAAATTGACTTTGAACCAATTGATGGAGTTATGACAGATTTGCAACGCTTTGGTGAGCTCGGGAAAAAGGGTGTAAACCTTTTGATGTGTGAAAGCACAAACGTTTGCAGACCAGGTTACTCAATGAGTGAGAAATCTGTTGGAAGAGCGCTTGATGAAATTTTCAAAGCACACCCAGAAAACAGACTTTTTGTTGCAACATTTGCATCAAACATTCACAGACTTCAACAAATTTTGAGTTTGGCTGAGAAATACAACAGAAAAGTTGCATTCACAGGCAGAAGCATGCTCAACATCATTGACGTTGGCTCAAAAATTGGCGAAATTGAATATAACAAAGACATTATTATAGACATTGACAAAATAAACAAATACGCAGATAAAGAGCTGTTGATTGTCACAACAGGCAGTCAGGGAGAACCACTTTCAGCACTCACAAGAATGGCTGCTGGTGAGTTTAAACAGATTAAGATTGGAGAAAATGATGTTGTTGTTTTCAGCTCATCACCAATTCCTGGAAATGAAAAGAGTGTTTATAATGTCATAAATTCACTTTTCCAAAAAGGTGCAGATGTCATTTATGACGAACTTTCTGCTGTCCATGCTTCAGGACACGCATGTCAGGAAGAAATCAAAATGGTTCACTCACTTGTAAAGCCAAAATTCTTTATTCCAATTCACGGAGAATACAGACATTTGCGTATGCACAAACAGCTTGCAATGAGTCTTGGCATGGAAGAGAGAAATATTTTGACAGCAAGCATTGGAATGCAAATTGAAATGACACCAAATTCCATCAAAAAATCAGGCGTTGTTACTGCCGGACAAAGACTTATTGATGGTTATGGTGTGGGAGACATGGAGAGCAACGTTTTGAGAGAAAGAAAACAGCTTTCCGAAGAAGGAATTTGCGTAGTTGTTGTAAATATAAACAATGTTTCTGGAGATGTTGTTGGAGAGCCATTTATCATAACCCGTGGTGTGGTTTATCAAGACGAGGCAGAAGCATTTGTTCAGGACACAAGAAACATGATTGTCGCATCACTCAAAGAGCAAGATTTGAGAGGAGCCGATCCAACAATCATTAGAAATACCATCAAACGCAATGTTTCAAACTTTATTTTTAGAAGAACAAAACGTAAACCTATGGTTTTGACAATCGTTTCACTTGACTAATTGCTATATGAGAAAAGAAAATGTCGTCATTTTCTTTTTTTCTTGCTATTTTTTGATATATTTGATACAATAACAACATGGATTTTGAAATAAGAATAATTCAATTTTTACAAGCAGGGAGAAGTCCATTTTTTGATGTGTCATTTCAAATATTTTCAATGCTTGGCACGCTTTTGGCAATTTGTGCATTTGTGCTCTTTTTGCTATTCTACAACAGAAAACTTGCACTATGTTATCTGCTGTCATATGGTTTTGTTTTTGTCACTGTAAGTATACTTAAATCACTTGTCGCAAGAGACAGACCATTTGCTGTGTGTGAAGAGATTGAACTTATTGGAAAAATCTCGTCCGATTATAGTTTTCCAAGTGGTCACACCGCATGTGCGATGGCAATTGCCATTTTTTTGGGAGCGTTTTTGTTTGAAAAATACAAAGACAAAAACTCAAGAACATGGATTGTGGTGTGTTTAACGATTTATGTTTTGCTTGTGGCACTTTCAAGAATGTATTTGGGAGCACACTATCTTACAGATGTTTTGGCAGCCATGGCAATTTCTGCCGTCATTTGTGCAATTGGACTTGTTGTTATGAAAATTTTTATAAAGAAAGGGAAAAAAGATGAAATTACAGATGGAGACAAATAGTTTGGGGCAAACCAGAGAACTTGCAAAGGCTTTTTCAAAAGTCTTAAAAGCTCCAATGGTGATTTTGCTTAATGGAGATTTGGGGGCAGGAAAGACAACTTTTGTCAAAGAAGTTGTTGCAGCACTTGGCTGTGATGATTTAGTGACAAGCCCTACATTTACACTTTTAAACACTTATGATGCAGTCTTTCCAGTTTATCATTTTGACATGTACAGACTCGCATCAGCTGAAGAAGCTATGAATGTGGGCTTTGAAGAGTATTTTGACAAAAACAGACTTGATGGAGTTTGTTTTGTTGAATGGTCAGAAAATGTTGAGGGGCTTATAAATGATGTTGATTATGAAATAAGCATTGAAAAGCTTGGAGACACAAAAAGAAGATTTACAATCAAGGAGAAATAATCATGCTTGCAATAAACACGGCCTTTATGACGGCAAATTTGGCACTTAAAACGCCAAAAGGACTCACAGTCTTAAAAGATATTGATGCAAAGAGCAAACACTCTGAAAATGTGCTTAAAACGATTGACGAAATCTGTGCTCAAGCTGAAACAAATGTGCTTGATGTTGGGACAGTTGCAGTTGTTGTTGGACCTGGATCATTTACTGGGCTTAGAATTGGCGTTGCTGTTGCAAAAGCACTTGGATGTGTAAAAAAAGAATTAAAATTTGTTGCTATGTCATCTTTAGAATTAATGGCATACATATATGTAAACAAATTTAAACCAAATGGTGATTTTTTGTGCATTTTGAATGCTTTGTCAGGACTTTACTTTGTGGCAAAATTTAACTCTGATGGCATAAAAATTGAAAAAGAATCAATGATAGATGGTGAAACTCTTGCAAAATATAAGGAAAAACTTGTTCTTTTGCAAGGAGATTTAAACTTGAATGAGGCTGATATTGTTGAGATAACATGTCAAAATGTTTTGGATTTTGCCATCAAAAAAGAAAGTGAAGGAGAGTTTGTTTCTGAAGAACAATTAGAGCCAGTTTATTTGCGCTCTTCACAGGCAGAAGATAATTTGAAAAAAATATCAAAAAAATGATTGACTTTATGTGTAAATGTATGTAGAATACAATGACAAGAAAAGTGGAGGCACAATGAAAAAGACAGTTTATATAAGATGTCCAAGATGCGAACTTAACTATATTGAAAAGAAAGATAAATTATGCAGCGTGTGCAAATCTGAGCTTGCAGTAAACAAAGATCCATTTGCAAATGATTTGGATTTGGAACTTTGCCCAATTTGCAAAACAAACTATATTCAACCAGACGAGATTATGTGTGCAACATGTTTAAAAGAACATGAGTCAGAAGATGGCGAAGTTGACACAAATGAATGGGAAGAGTATATCAACCGTGATGAAGAAGAAATCGTTTATGATGATGAAGAAACGGGTGATATGGCCTCTGTGACAGACCTTAATGACACATCGATTGATGATGATTTGGATTCTGGCATTGGCTTTGATGATAGTCTTGATGAAGATTCTCTTGAAGGGTTTGATGATGACCTTGATGAAGAACTCTTGGATGAAGACGAAGAGGAAGATGAGGAAGAAGATGATGAGGATGATTTTTAATCATCCTTTTTTTATAAAAATTTTTATTTTATGTATTGACAAAGATCTAAATTCATTTTATACTTAAAACGTAGGTGGGGGATTGATATATGGAAAAAACATGTAAGCAAAGAACAATAGAATATATGGACGCTATTGCTAATGAGTTACATTTTGACAGATTGAGAAAATTGAGAGAGCAATACGTAACAGATATTCTTCATATGTCACCAAGAGCAACTTGGGAGGAGCTTACAGAAGTGTTTTTTCCGGTAATTTTTACCGACTTTGAGAAAAATGATATCAGATGGGGTAGAGAGGAATCTATCAAAGAAACTTGTTTAAAAATTTGTGCAAGAGAATATAGAACTGGCGAAATTGGCAAGCAAGATTTCAACACTATGGTTGAGTTGTTTGGTTGGAATGAAGAAGTCTTTAAAGATGAGTTCTACTTGTGTCCTCAAAAGCTTGCTGATGCTAGAGAAGATTTTAATTGTGTGCTTTCATATTATGATTACAAGATGTTCCGCACGCTCTTTTTGACTGAACATATTGAAAATATGGTTGATGAGATTGAAAAAAATTATGTTTTTCATGGATGTCAATTCGTGAAAGATATGAGAAAGTTTGGAGAGCAATTCTCCGTTAGATATAACAACAGTGAAAGAGCTGTTGCTGAAGTTTGCAGAAATATATTGAATTACAAACCAAATTTGCCATCAAATCAAAGAAGATTTGGAAATGAGCATAATATATTTAAGTTTGGTGTAATGGATGTTCAAAATGAAAAAGACAAATATATATTTATAAACACAAGATTTTTTACAACAGTACCAGACGAGAAGTCTGAAAGAGGATATCAGGTTGTTGTTGACAAAGTTCCAATGGATGTTGTAAAAGAAAACTTGCCAGAAGGTATGCTTGCTTACAACATGTTGGCCGATAAGTATGCTTTGATTATTGAATCATTTGAAGTGACACGTGAGCAGATTGAAGACAAGGCTTCGGCTTGTGAAAGAATTGTTGCGCTTAAAGATGCAGAAGAGACATTTTCAAAGAGATAAAATAAAAGAGCCCTAAATTTCAGGGCTCTTTTTTATTTTTTGTTGTTTTCTTTTTCCTTGAGTTTAGCTTGCTTTTTGTATGCTCTTTTTTGAGCTTCATCTTGTGAGGCAAGTTTTCTTTCAAGTCCAAGCAAGTAGTCAGGTGATTTGATGTTTTCGATTTGAGCTTTGAGTGATTCAATTCTCTCTGAAAGAACTGTGCTCTTCTTTGCGAAATCTTTAAACTCTTTGTCTGTTGTTTTTGAAACTTTGTCTTTGTCTTGTTCTCTCAAAGAAACAACTTTTTGCTTATGTTCTTTTTCGAGTCTGTCAAGCTCTGCTTGCAATTTGTCAAGATTTTCTTGAACTTTTGCCGCATCTTCTTTTTGTTTTTGTTCTGCTCTCTTCTTAAGTGCATCAAGTTCAAGGCTTGAACGTCTGTCGTATGATTCTTTTCTCTTTACTTCAATCTTCTTTACTTTTATATTTTTCAAGAGTGACAATACAACAGCTACAATGATTGCAAGTCCAGTGATTGCTCCAGAGATGATGAGGGACCAGTTGAGGTCGCCATTTGAAGATGAGTTTTTGTCTGTGTTGTCTTCAGTGTCGGTGTTGTCATCGGTTTGTTCATTTTCTTCAGCGTCTGATGCTTTTGCAACAAATATTCTATCATTGTTTACATCATATCCATCTGAAGTGAAAGTGTTGTTTGCCGCATCATATGCATCACTGTCAGAGTCTGCAAGTGCAATGTCATACACAACTGCTGCTCCAATTGTTTCTGGGTGATCACTTACAAAACTGATGTAAAGATTTGCTGTTGTGTCTTCTGCGATGTTGAGGTAAATTGTGTATGTTTGATATTCGTCATCACATCTGATATTTTGAATGTAGTCATATCCGGTAAGGCCAACTGTGACACCATATTTATAAGTCGTGTCTTTGTCAAGGTTTTCTTTTGCTACTGCAAAATATGTTTTTGTTTTGAATGTAAGAGTGTGGTAACCAGCTGTCAAATCAAGCGTGTATTTTGATGTCAGGGCATATGAACCAACAACTTGATTGTTGAAGTAGAATGCTACCTTGTCTTCATCTTCAATTTTGAAGATTGTTGAGTCTTTCAGGTCTTCTGTTGTTTTAAGTTCTCCATGGTTTGATGAGCCATTTACTGTTTCTGTGTATGCGCCACCTTTTCCTTCAGCAAAATCTGTTGTTGCAAGATTAAGATAGAAGTTTGAAAGGTCAACAACACCATATATATCAGAATTTCCTTCTGCTGTTTCAGCTTTTGCAGCATAAACTTCTGAAGTTACTGTGTCAAAAGCAAAGTTGTCAAAGTATGCAAAACCAGAAACTTTTTCTGTGTTTGTTCCAAGGTCAATCTCTGCATATATATTGCTTGCACCAGAGAATGATTTGAAGTAAATTTCATATTTTGTCCAAGTATCTGATGTGAGATTTTTTGCTTCATAAAGCAAAATTCCATTTCCATCATAAACTCTTACATTGATTTTTGATGCTGTCTTATAGTTGAATGACAATTTTGCTGTTGTATCTTTTGCAAGGTTTATTTCTGGTGATTTGAGGGTTTGCCATGCTGATTGAATGTTTGCGAGCATATAAACATTGTCTGCTTCTTCAAGTGAGCCATACACATTTTTTGGTGATGATGCATAGCTTGCCCAGTAATATGGATTTTTTGTTGCTTCAACGCCATCATCTCTATATTGATTGTATGCTGAAACATATTTATCAAAAGATGCTTGTGATGTGTTTATAACGCCTGCAAATGTAAAGTCATCACTGCTTTCCACTGTCCAGCTGTCTGCGCTATATGGGGCATTTGATGTTTTATCCAAAGTAACACTATTGAAGTTTCCGTTTGTTACGCTTGTGCTTCCAGAGAATGAACCAAGAGCAATTTTATTTGATGCATTTGAATAATCTGTGCTTGATGCTTTTTCAATTCTTATATCATCAAACACAACGCATCCTGTTGTGTTTTCGCTTCCATTTCCAAGTCCAAGAGAAATGTTTACCGAAGAATTGTAAAGGGCATTTCCTTTGATATAGAATTCAACCGTTGAGTAGTTGTTTATAAAGCTGTTTGAGCCATTTGATGAAAGGGCTGCACTTGGAGTTTCTGCAGTAACATTATATTCACTCTTTGAAAGGTTGTAAGCAGAAAGGACATTGTCGTTTTCTGAAATAAACATATATGCATTTCCACTTGAAAGTTCTGCGGTTTTGTAGAAAGCTGTCACTTTGTAAATTGTGTTTGCATCAACCTCAATGTCATTTGAGGTTACTTTTACAGTGTTGTCGTCTGCCCAAAGTCCAAGAACATATTGATTTTTTGTAAGGCTGATTGGCTCTCCCAACTCAACAACGCATGTCATATCTGATCCAACAAAATCATATCCTGTTGTTGTTTTGAAAAATTCTGGGGTGTCAACATTGAATACTCTTGCGTTTCCGCTTCCTGTTTTTGTCCATTGACTTACAGGTTGTGTTCCACCAGCATATTCTCCTTTTTCAAAATCAAAATTAAAACCAGAGAAGTCAAGGCTTTCGTCATTTCTCAAATCAACAATTTGTGTGCAATTGTATGTTTCTGTTGTTGTTATTCCACCTGAAATGATTTCCTGTGAATAAGATTTGTTTGAAAACTCTTTATATTTCTTCCAGAAAGCATTTTCACTGTATTGATAAATGTGACAGTCATCGAAGAAAACCACACCACTGCTGTTTTGTCCAAAAGTTTTGCTTCCAAGCCAAAGTTCAAGGTTTACTGTTTGTGATGTGCTACCTGTTGCAACAAAGAAGTAATATGTTACCCAATTTTTTGAAGCGATTCTTACAAAATCTGCTTTAACATCTTTGCCATCATCATCTTTCAATCCAGACAAATACATTGAGCCAAATGTGTAATCGTTTAGTGATGTGTATGATGTACGTGATTTATAGTAAGGTGTGCCAGATGCAATATTGTATCTTTTATTTGTCTTGTCATAAGCAAGGCCACAGGTATATGTTTGTGTGCCTGCTGCAATTTTTTCATCAACATAAGCTGACTTTTCAACATAGATTGGTGTTTCATCTGTATCAAGGAAACCAATGTATTTTGAATCTTCATAGAAAATTTCGCTTGAAGTCAAAGTTCTTTCTGCTGCAAGGGTGCTGTGTGCTGTCAGCTCTTTTTTAAGATAATAGTTCGCACTTCTGTAAGTAAATGACAAGTACACAGGTTCTGACTGTGAGAACTCTGTTCCTTTAAATGTGCTTTCTGCCAAATACTTGCCAGTTTCAGCAACAGTGCCCATTTCATCATATTCTGTGTTTGAATTGTAGTTTGTGTCATTTTTGAATGACGCTTGGAAAGAATAGAAAGAGTTTGCACTCAATGTGACACTGCCTGATTTGTATCCTTGTCTTGCTGTGTCATACTTTCCAGAATCACTTGTCTGAGAATTTATCATCAAAATGTGTTGGTCAGATGTTCTTGCTGCACCAGGGTTGTTTGACAAATGAAATGTTGATGTCATGTATATTTGGAATGATGAGCCTGTGCTGATTGTTCCTGCTGTGGTCTTTTTGTCTTGAACTTGTCCTGTCCAGCCAGAAAGAGAGGTTGAAATTGAATAGTTTGATGAGCTTGAGTTGAAGTTGCTGTTTGTCAAACTTATTTCGCTTGTGTAACTTCCATAGTAATTTGTCGTGTTTGATTCTGCATTTGCTTTTGAAACATCAGCAAAAGAAAGCGCAACGGTTGTTGCACAGAATGGGAGTACAAATGCAAGTACGATCATAAGTAATTTTGTCTTGATAAAATTGAGTATAGTTTTCATAATTTGTCCTTTTATAAATTCAACGCAATTTATTATAATACATTTATTTTAAATAATCAAATATTTTTTTTAAAAATAACAACAATAAATGCAATGAAACCAACAAAAAATCGTGATATGTGCGATGAGCAGGGAGGGTCATCTCTAAAAAAAATTTTCCTTTTGTTGCTGTGTGGAGCAGTGATAGGGCTTGTAAACGGCTTTTTTGGTGGTGGAGGCGGCATGATTTGCGTGCCACTACTTGAAGAAATTTTGTCATTACCAGAGAAATGTGCTCATGCAACAGCCCTTGTTGTTATCTTTCCCATTTCGTTTGTAAGTGCACTTGTTTATTGCCTGTCTGGACACCTTGAATCGACGAGCTTTTTGGTTGTTTCTGTTGGAGTGATTTTGGGCGGAATATGTGGGTCTTTTTTGCTGAAAATTTTACCCGAAAAAGTGGTCAGAGTGGTGTTTGTTTTTATCATGCTTGCTGGTGGTTTAAAAATGATTTTTTGATGGAGTAAAAATGCAATATTTTTTCTATGTTTTATCTGGAATTTTGTCTGGAATTTTGTCTGGAATTTTTGGTGGCATGGGAATGGGAGGAGGCACCCTTCTTATACCTATTCTTACCATTTTTTTGTCTTTTGAACAAAAACTTGCTCAAGGGGTAAATTTGTTTTCTTTTTTGATTATGTCCATCATTTCAATTTACATTCATTACAAAAACGGATTTATCCGTGCACAAGGGATTTTTCCTATTGTTGTGTCAGGTATTTTTTGCGATTTTGGGAGCAATTTTAATGGGTGTTTTGCCGTCCAAAATCTTAAAAATTTTGTTTGGAGTTTTTCTCGTCATCTTGTCTATTATCGAATTTATAAAAGTATTTAAAAAATAGTTTACAAAAAATCTTTTTTATGCTATATTTATAGTTGTAAAATAAGGAGTTTTTATGGTTGACAAAAATATTTGCATCGGTTGTGGAACTTGCGTGTCAATATGTCCTGTTGGCGCAATCCATTTTGATGAAAATGGAAAAGCCGAAATTGACAAAGGAATTTGCATTCATTGTGGCGCTTGTCAGGCTAGCTGTCCTGTAAATGCAATTGACATTGACAAATAAGGAGATTTTATGGAAAACATAGCATATATTCAACTTGACGAGAAAAAGATAAAACTTTTGATTGTTCAAAGCAGAAATGGCAGATACAAAATTTTGGAAGAAGTTGAAAACAGATATGATCTGACAAATGATCTTACAAAAGATTGTTTGTTTAGTCCAAAGTCTAAAGCGGACATTTTGAAAATTTTGAATATTTACCGTTATACAATTGAAACATTTGGTGTTGAGAAAATGATTGCCATTTGCTCAAACATTATTGTGAAAGCAAGAAACTATCGTGGTTTTCTTGATGAAATTTACACAAACACTGGCATGAATTTCAACATTTTGAGTGATGAAGAGGTGATTAAGGACACATATCAATCATGTATGTCCTTGATTGATGCTTCAAAGGGATACATCATTGATGTTTGCGCATATTCAACATACATTTTGAAGTTTAACAGAAGAAGTGTGCTTGAATATAACACAATCCCATATGGATATAGCAGTTTGTCACTTTCTGATTTATCATTTGCTGACATGGTGTCCGCTGTAAAAAAAGAGTTGAAAAAGTGTTCTTTGGTAAAAAACTATGAGGATGACAATGTCATAGGCTGTGGGGCAAGTTTTGTTGATATTTCAAGGATTGCAAAGAAGCTTTTGAGAAATCCAATTGACATTGACAACAATTTTGAGCTTTCAGATGCTGCAGTTGCAAAGGTTTGTGAGTTTGCAAAAGATGTTGACACTCAGAAGGTTAAAAAAATCAAGGGGCTTGGTGCAGATGGTGCAGAAAGTTTGTCAGGCGGCCTTGCAATTATCTCTGCTGTTTATGAGGCAATGAAACTTTCAAATGTAAATGTTTTGACAGCAAATGTTTTGGATGGTGTTGTTCTTTCAAACCTTTCTGGTTCTGCAAATGACAAATATTCTGATTTGTTGCAAAACAGCCTTGACAACTATTATGAGTTTAGAAAGGAAGGACTCTCTGTAAACAATCAGGTTTATGAAATGGCACTTTTGCTTTTCAAACAACTTAAAGTTGTTCACAAACTTCCAAGAATGTATGTAAAACCACTCAAAATTGCATCATATATGTTTGATTGTGGAAAGTATATAAATTTTGACAACTATCAAAAACATTCTTTCTATGCGATTTTAAATTCAAACATCGCTGGGGCATCACAAAAAGAAATTTTGCTTGCTGCTTTTGCATGCACATGTCAAAATCTTGACAATTTCAATCTTGCAGAAGTTATGAAATACAAAGATATTTTGACTGACGAAGACATTGATGCCATCAGAAAACTTGGAGTGCTTGTAAATTTGGCAGTAAATTTGAATGCCTCAAGAAAAAACGTCATAAATGATATTGTTTGTGACATTTTGGGAGATTCTATGATTATGAAGACAGTTGTTTCAACTGATCCTTCATTTGAAATCATGCAAGGAATGAAAATTGCAGACGACTTCAAGAAAGTGTTTAAAAAGAGTTTGCAAATAATATAATTTGGGATATATATGGGCGAAAAGAATAGCACGAAAAAACTTGTTTGGTATGTTTTGTTTGCACTAGTAACAGTTGTTTGTTGCTATCTTTTTGTTGTTGTCTTTTTCTACTTTATTTATCCATACAATATTTCGCTCAAACTTGCTTTCTGGCCTTTTGTTTCTGAAGAACAGGTTGGACAAATGTATAGCGAAGCGACAGTAAAAGTGACTTTCAAATATCAAAATGATGAGTTTGAAGACGAGGAGATCAGTGTCGTTGGTGTCAATATTGACAAAAATGGTTACATTCTATTTCCATTTAGTGAAATTTCAGCATGTACAGACTACTCTCAAATCAAAGTTTTGACAGCCGCTGGCACAGTTTATTCTGGCACCTTTATTTACGGAAACAAAGATTACAATTTGGCTCTTATAAAGTGTGAAAATGCCGCAAATGGAAAGGTTAAGATTCCGTTTGTAAAGGTTTTTGGAAGTAGTGATTATTCTTCAGTTGGCAGAGTGATTGTGGCAAATTCAAAACTTATCACATCATCTGTTTGGAATGGTTATATGGAAGACACAGGGTATGTTCATCCACATGTAACAAAAAATGGGGCAAATGAAGATGTGCTGTCCTACACGATTGAAGATGGATTTATTATAAACATCAAAGGCTCATTGGCTTTCAATGGTGGGGCAGTTTTTGACAAAAATGCCAGACTTTTAGGGTTTTCATACAAAGACACTTTATCAATTGAGTCAAGTGCTCTTGAAAATGGAGAATATTTTGTGATGCCAGCATATGCGGTAAAGCTTTTTTATGCAGATGCAGTCAAAGCTTACAAAAGCAAAGAAACATACAAAAATACGCTTGTTTCAAGTTTTAATGGTTTTGACAAAACAGAGGGAAACAAAATGAAAGATCTCAAAAAAGATGATGCCGGAGAAGAAAAATTTTATTTCAATGGTGACTGGCAAGCTATTTCAAGTGATTTTGACCACTTCTTGACTTCTGATATACAAGGATATTATTTGTTTACAGATTTCAATTATACTGACAAAAATATCGCCAAAAATGCTGTTATAACATCAGTTTCCGTTGATGGAAAGAAAACTGATATTGAGTATAAAACAGACCTTTTTGATGCACTTTTTGCAGCAAAAAGTGGAAGTACAATAAAACTGACTTACCAAAGATTTGAAGGAACGGAATATAATGTTGGAACGCTTGTTTTCAACGCTTAAAAGGGGTGCTTATGAAAAAGATTAAGTATGCAATCGAAATGGGTGGAGGCTACACAAGCATATACGTAAATGGTGAAGGTTTGGCACTTAAAGAACCAACACTTATTGCTGCGGAGCCAACTGCTGATGGATATAAAGTTATTGCGATGGGCAATGATGCAAAAAGATTGAATGGAAAAACAAAAGATAATGTTGAAATCTTTACACCAATGCCACATCTTGAGCATTCAAACTATGAGTATTCTGTGATTTTACTTAAACATTTTTTGAGTAAAGTTGGATTTAAATCATATGAGGACAACGCTTTGTTTATTGTTCCTTGTGGACTTACTGCACATGAAAAAGAGAATATCTTAAATGTCTGTGAAGGCGCAAATTTGGGCAGGGTAGAGCTTGTTCCTGCACCACTTTGTTCTTGTGTTGGACAAGGCAGAAGTATTGACAATTCAAAGGTCAATATGGTTGTTGATATAGGTGCGACAGGTACAGAAATCGCTGTTATAAACATGTCAAACATTTTGAAAGGTGCAACTCTTGGAATTGGTGGCAAAAATATAGATGCTTCAATTGTAAACTTCTTGGCATACGCACAAGACCTTGTTGTTGGGCTTTCAACAGCGGAGCTTTTGAAAAACGAAGTTGGAAGTTTGTATACAAATGACACATTAAACATGGAAATTACTGGCGTTGACACTAGGACAAAATCTCCAAAAACCACTGTTGTGCTTTCAGGAGACTTGAGAAATGCAATTGAGCCTTTCTACAATGAAATTGTGCGTGCAATTGATACAACAATAAACACCTTGCCACCAGAGATTGTTTCTGATATTATAAACAACAAGATTTTGGTTGTTGGTGGTTGCTCAAAAGTGCAGGGTCTTGACGACTATTTCAGGAAAAACCTCAAGTATCCTGTTGAACTTTCAGAAGACCCAGACAATGTAACTATTTTGGGCGCAGGGAAATTGCTCGCTGATACTCAACTTTTAGAAAGCATTTTACAAAATTTGTAAGAGAAATATATTCTACAAGAAAAGTCATTTTATGACTTTTTTCTTTTTATGCAAATTTTGAATTGGCAACACCATTATATAAAATTGAGTTAAGAGAGGTGTTATGGCAAGAAAAATAGTTATAACAAGTGGTAAGGGTGGTGTTGGAAAGACCACGATTACGGCAAATTTGGGAGTTTATTTGTCAAGACTTGGATTTCGGGTTGCAATGCTTGATGTTGACATTGGACTAAACAATCTTGATGTGATTATGGGACTTGAAAGACAAGTGGTTTTTGATATAACTGACGTTGTTTCTGGAAAATGCAGAGTTAGACAAGCTCTTTTGCAGGATCCAAATTATCCATCTCTTTATTTTTTGCCTTCTTCTCACACTTATTCTTCAAGCAAGATAACTGGAGAACACATCAAAAACATAACTGACATCATTGAACACTCTTTTGACTATATTTTGATTGATTGTCCTGCTGGAGTTGAAAGTGGCTTTCACAGGGCAGTTTATCCGGCAAATGAGGCAATAATTGTTGTAACACCACATCTTTCAAGCATTAAAGATGCAGATAAGGTGGTGGGGCTTTTGTCATCTTACAATATTGAAAGCAAAGGGCTTGTGATAAATCGCATGCGAGGAGATCTTCTTCTTTCAGGCGAGATGATGAACATTGAAAGCATTGTCAAAGCAATGGGAATATCTCTTTTGGGTGTGATACCTGAAGATGACAAGGTTTCCAAGATGTCTTGTGATGGAAGAATTATGACAGATTGCGAAAGTGCAAGAGCATTTACGTTGTTGGCCGAAAACATACATAACGGCAGCAAGAAAATTTATGATTGCACTTACAAGTATAGGGGGCTTATTGGGTATTTGAAAAGAAATTTAAAGAAGTTGGTGTAAGGCAAATGGAAAGGATTGACGAACTTATTATAAGAGACAAATTTACAAATTTGGAGCAAGTATCAGAGATTTTAAAGGAAGAAATCTCGTCTGTTGCACGCAATTTTTTTCTACTTTCTGATGATATTATTGTGAGATATAAAAGAGAAAAAAATAATTATATTTTTAATATTGAAATTTGTGCAAACAGAATAAAACCTTTTGGAAATAAATTTATTTAAAAAATTAT
>Ga0310786_10000219_pt1 | contig 97647 bp, 75 predicted proteins | sample AusTroGonzalo_MG_FD_203881 | JGI IMG/M metagenome (GOLD analysis project Ga0310786, IMG submission 203881) | Bovine rumen microbial communities from tropical cattle in Woodstock, Queensland, Australia - Gonzalo_03 (v2) (version 2) | ecosystem: Host-associated > Mammals > Digestive system >... | reverse complement strand
ATTTCAACGTCTGCAGCACATCGCCTGTGGGGTTCAGCAGTTCCACATACAGCACCTTGCTCAAATCCGAAAGGTGTCCATTGTCCGTCCTTGTCACATACGCCTTGAACCACAGGGTTTCGTTCTCAAAGTAGCCCATATTGTCAAAGTGCAGATACACTTTTTCCTGCGGAACCACCATGTTGAAGTTCATCGCCTTCTGGATATACGACAGGATGCGGTTCGTCTCCTCACTCTGCGCATGAAGCGGCAAAGCAAAGAGAGTCAGGAATAATATGTGGAGCAATCTATGCATGAAGTCGTTGATTTTACTGTGTTTACTAAATCTTTTATTAATCCATTATGTGTGAGAAAAATCCATTTTGTTGTTTCATCATTTCTTCTTTCTATAATTGTCTAAAAAGTAGCGTCCGGGTATGCCGAAAGTGCCGTCTTGCAGGATGAGCATCTCAGGATTGATCTGTTGTCTGTTCGATAGCTGGAAGGCGACGTAGAGACGCAGAAGTTCCTCCTCATCCAGATAGACCGTGTTCTTCAGTGTCGGATACTTTTGTTGCATCTCTTTCAGTTCCTGCCTGCTGGTGAGTTTGGGTGTGGCAATAGGTAGAAAGACTGCTTCCCTATCAATCTCAGCATGTCTTGCCTGATAGAGGCTGTCGATTTTCCGCAAATCATCAGGCCTGTAGCAGCTAAGCGGCATGACCAACACTTTCTTGCCTTTGTAGGGAGCAGACAACTTCTTGATGACATCGGCTGCAATGGATTGGCTAGCTGGATAGCTTCTGGGATCATAATCGAACAGATCAAACATCAAAGCAATTTTTGACAATACCAAAGTGTGCGGCCATTTGAATTTATCCACCATGAATTCTACTTTATGTCGCAATTGGGGGTTCTGTTGCATCCTGTCGTGCAGATTTTCGGTCAGGTATTCACCAATCAGCGTTTCTCCTATTCCCAACTGTTCGGCAGCGGCAAAGGTGTTGATGCTGTCATTCTCGCTTGATGGCTTTTCTGTTCCTGGTTTGAACATGATATAAGTGAACAGACTGCGGAGCTTACTGAGAAGACTCTCATAGTATTTTGTGGCGGAGAAGGTGGGGTCATCCCACGGACAATCCTTGATGAAGGAGAGGTCGAGAAAAATGCTGTCTGCCTCAAGGTCTTCTACGGAGAAGCGTCTCGGGGGCAATTTCCTGTTATCGTAGTTCGCTTTTGCATAGAGGTCATACCCCTTCCTGAATTTGATATGGAGAGGCGACAGCATTCTCATGTATGCAATAAAGGCTTTCTCGATTTGTACATTCATCTGCATCAGTTTCTGCTCTGTAGGTGTGAAATGGTGCTTGGCTGCCAAATAGCGGCAGACCTCCATTTGCTTCTCCAACTCGTCGTGCAGCGGTTGCCAGGTGTCAGCAGCCAATTTGCCTGTCTCTGACCAGCTGAGAGTGCCCCTTGGGTTGGCTATCTCCTTTTCCCACACGAAGGGGTAGTTGGTGAGCATACGGCTGTAGTCTCCCTTTTCACTTCGGATGTTCACCTGCTGGTTGTATTCGCCCCAATGGCTGATATCCACCTGAAGGTGGTCGCCCGGAATCAGGAGAATGGGAATTATGCCACCATTGATATTCAGTTCGTCCATCGTGGGTTTGACCACAAGGGTCTTGAAGGAGAATGTCCCGTCCTTTGCCACATAGAATTGGTCGAAAGCACCGTTTCCAAGTCTGAACTGCCTTCGCAAAGCCTGCTCGGCATAGGAGTTACTGTCATGTTCAATTCTGCCCCATCGGTCATATCGGCTTTGGGTGATGCGTCCTGTCACATAGACAGTATCCATACCGAAGAAACTCTCTGGAAAAGGATTGTCTGCCACGTCCTTCTTAGGAAACACGTCCCAGTCCTGCCCTTTCTCGCGAATGCCATAGAACTGGAAAGACAATTGCAAGTCGGGACCTTCGATGCAGTCGAACACACGGGTTCCCACTGGCAGAGGCTCGAAGGAGATGGATATTTCTTTCACCCCATCTTCCTTCACGTTGTACCCTTTGTTCAACTGGAAGCCTTTGCAGCTCTTGATGGGATAGCGTTTCCCCTCCTCATCCACCAGATAGGTGGAAGAGCGGAAACTGAAGGAAGTAGTCGTGTAATGACTGAAATCGAAATACAATGTGGTCTGTTCCTTGCCGAACTCCACCTTGGGAATCTCTATGTTATAGGTGAAGAGGGCGTTGAAGTCTGGATGTTCGATGGTTCTCACCACATCGGACGACACCTGCGTGTTGACTTGTCCCCAAGCGGTTTGCACAAGGGTCAGCAGGATAAGGATGAATGATAGTTTCTTCATGATGTTATTGTTTTGTCAGTTATTCTATTTATATGTTATCCGTTCATGATACATGATTCGTTCCATTCATGATACATGATTCGCTTCATTCATGATACATGATTCACTCCGTTCATGATACATGATTCACTTCATTCATGATACATGAATCGTTCCATTCATGCTCATGACTCTTTTTTCTTCTGTTTGTTATAAACCTTCTTGCCGTTCTTCCAACTTTTCAAGGTCTCCCATTCTTCAGGAAGGAATTCTGTGCCGAACTGGCTCATCTTCGTGTTGAGGATGATAAGGGAATAGCCGCCGTTCAAAGCATTGCTAGGAGTGATGTAAATTCTAAACGTCTCTTTCTGCTTGTTTTCCAATTCTCTTTCCGAGTTGAAGATAAGTAGTGGAAAACCCTTCATATGGGTTTCATGGCAGAACTCACAACGCGTGTCGGGATGTTGTTCTATGTACTTCCAAGTTTCTTCAGTGAAAACGTTATAAGCCTCCCGTATCATCTTGTATGATGGGAACTGATAGGTGGTTACATTCATTTCAGTGCTCCATTCATGATCTGCCCTGATACATCCGATGATCCAGTGATATTTCTCCAAGTCCAGAAGAAACTCTCTATCCTTACGAACGTAGCAGTGCTGTTTCTTGACACCCATTTCCTTGAATATCTTGTTCAACACCTTTCCATACGACTTCTTATCTACATATTTGGGTGTTAAGGTCTCATCTCCTCCAATTATTTTGTGATAATACATTTGACCATTCAGCCCCACGGGATCTGTTTCTTCCACCTTCTTCTCTCCAGTGATTGGATGATAATCAAATACTATGGCTTCTGGCACTTGAGGATAATGATAGCTCCATACACTTGGGCTATGGCATTGTACAGTATTTTGTAATTGCCCATCCCCTTTCAAGCTATCACCCTTTCCAAATGTGGCTACATAGACGAGCGAATCCATCCTGTCGTTATGAATTTCTTTCATATACACTTCATTGAACACGTCTGATAGTGTCATGAAAACCTGGCGGATGGAATCCACCATTTGCCTTTGATTGGCGTTCCGTGCCGATTCTGGAATTATCTCCTCTCCATCCTTTGGCTTTTCTGCTGCTTTTTTATAGTAGAAATCGAACCTCATTGTGTTCATGTATTCCCCATCATACTCATACTTTTCCACTGGTTCTATCCCTATTGTCCGTGCATGTGTAAATAGGCTATCCACTACAGGATTGCTTTTCAGTCTTTCTTTCAGACTCTCTTGCCCATAGGCAAAGCAGCAAATGAGCATTGCCCCAAGTATAATGATGATCTTTTTCATATTCTGTTCCTTTTTTGTTGTTGGTGAATGACTATCGGGGACTTTCCCATGTCCTTTCTTCCTTTTCCCTGCTGCGGGTGTAGATGTTGAATTCCGGCTCGCTCATCTTGCGAGAGTAGTAGGTGGCTTCTCCGTTCTTCCAGCTTTTTAGTTCTGGCCATGTCAGAGGAATCCACAACTCTCCCTTCGTGTCGAAGGTGAGGATATGATACTCGTTGTTTTGGTCTCGATGCACGAAAATACGATAATCCTCGACGGCACCCGATCCGTTCTCGCCAGAGAAGACTGGACATAGTTTTTCCTCGTATCTGACTTTAGGATAAAACTTGTGCCTGATATGGGGATGCTCCTTGAGGTATGCCTTCGTGGTGAGGACAATTTCATGGAGCAAGGAATCAGCAAGTTCCTTCGAGTGCATTGTGTATAACATTCCCTTGCTTTCCGATGTAGGTCTGATCCTTCTTGTTACCCACCGATGAGTCTGCTCGTCATAATCCCCTCTCTGATAGGGCGCATGAACGTAGAATGCCATATTGTTTGTGTTTGGACTAAAGGAACTGATGGAGTCATGGCTGAGGTGGATGGTACGGCTGGTCACGTTGGACACCTTGTTGAGCAATTTGTCTATCCTCTCCCTGTAGTCCTTTTTGTCAAAGGGCTCAATCTCTTCTCTCACCGTATCGACATCGTAGCGGTAGTCGAGTTGTCCTTGTCCGTTCAATGGCCAGTCCCTGAGCTCGTAATGCTTCGGATCACGTGTGGGCGATGAGCTGAATTCATATTTGAGGGCTTCCTGGTCAGCCAACGTGGGGAAGAGTGGCTGTTGGAATGTGTCAACAATCATCCTCCAACTGCCCCTGTTGGAACTGCTGGGGAACAGGCTTTTCCCCTTCTTCAGCATAATGGCATACTTAATGCTGTCTATCCCATCGCGATGGAACTCCCACATATTACTATCATCCGCATCTTGTGCGAGTGAACGGCAAGTCTGGCGGATAGCGTCATAGACGGGTCGAGCTGCTTGATCGTTAAGACGTTTAATACTGTCTGTCAGTTGGGTGATGGAATCGTTGGCGAGCTTGAAGGAACGGGCATCGGGGTTGGACTCCAGGAAGATGGTGACACTTTCGTAATAGGTGCCGTTGTAGCCACAGACATACGTCACATGACTCCCCTCTATTGAATATACAAAATCCACCAAACTGGCGATCTTGGGGTTGGTCTGTGCCTGCAAGTTTAACGCCAACCACAGGGTTGTAAGTATGATGTTAACTCTTCTCATGTCGTTTGGATTTTATTAGTAGAGATCGTCACTCATTGCCAATTCTATAGCTTGGGTCATCCGTTCCCCACGTATTTGGATGTCACGTTCCACATCTTCGTAAGCAGTGGATGACCGGTGTTGATGGATGGGCTCTATGGAATAGTCATCGTATGCTATCGCCTCTTCTCTTTCCATGAACCTTTCACCTAAATAATCCTCCGTAGGAACTTTAGGTGAGAATATAATATAAGGTGGCTCTGTGAAGACAATGGTGTCAGGTCGTTCATCCTTCTTTTGTTGTACTTCCTGCTTCTCTACTTTCGCCATATAAGTTATGGGCGGTCTTGAAAACCTTTGTATTTCCTTTACCTTGTTGATGGTGTCCGCCTTCTCCACATTCTCCTTCTTCTCCTGTGGTTGTTCTTTCATGGACTTCTCCTCTACCTGTGGAGCAGTCTTGATGGTGTCGGTTTGTGCCACCAACTCAGGCTTCTTATTGAATATGCCATTCAGCCAGAACCCCAATCCCAACAGCAAGAGAATGATTGCTGCTATACTAACATATTTCCACCAAACCTTGCTTTTCTTCTCTTCCTCCACGATAACCTTCCCTTCATCAAACAAGGCAAACATTTTCTTGTCGATAGCCAGTTTGCCTGTCACCTCATGGGTGCGGAAAAAGTCTGCCAATTGAGCCTCTTCCTCCAAGGTGGTGGTTCCAGCCATGAATTTCTCCAAGAGCTTCTCAACCTCTTCCTGAGTATGTAATTTGCGTCTTTCCATTTTCTTCGTTATATGGTGTTCCTGTATATCTTTTCCAATTCCTCTCTGAGTTGGTGTCGTGCCCTCGACAACAAGGTGATGACCGAACGTTCCGTCATTCCCAGCAGGAGGGCAATCTCACCGATGCTTTTTTGCTCCAGTTGTCGCATCTTCAGGATGATCTTGCAAGAGGTGGGCAACTGCTCAATTTGTTGGAAGAGCCACTCTTTCAGTTCTTCATACTCCAACTCATCCGAAGGGTTTTGTCGCTCAATCCCTGCTTCTGACTGCTCAAAATTCTCTTCAGGGTGTGTCGCTCTGAGTCTATCGATGCAGGCATTTCGGGCTGCTATCTTTGCCAACCAACCCACAGGATCTTCTGCTCCGATACGTTCATGTATCGCCCAAAGCCGCAGCATCACGTCTTGTGCCACATCCTCAGCCTCTTCCATCGGGAAGCCAAAACTGAGTGCTGCACGCAACGCCTGTGTGCGCATCTCCTTCACCTTATGTTCGAATTCTTTGGGTGTCATCTCGTTTATAAAACGAATAACTTCGCAAAGGTAAACAAAAAAACGCAACTTTTTCAAAAAAATTCTGTCCCTCCCTACAAAACACTCGACAGCATTTAGAGAAGGACAGAAAATCTGATAGATGGGACGTTCTTATTCGTCGAACGTGAAGACGAAGTCCTGAAGAGTGCAGAGGGATTTCTCCTTGGTTTCTGACTTGAAGAGGAAGAAGATGGCGTGCTTCCCTGCGAGATCGTTCTGCTTGGCTTCGTTGGAGATGCCTATCGCCATATCCTGAACAGTCTTTTCCATGTCTGCCTTCAAGTCTATCTGACCAATCTTCTTGCCGCCTTGCGAAGTCCAAGGACGATCCATCATGACTTCGATGGTGCCGTCGATGCCTTCGGGGATTAGGCGCAGGACAAGCATTAGATTTGCAGGATTGTCCAGTTCCTTGGCATCGAATTTGAAGTACTTGTAGCCGACAATGGAACCATCAGTGTTGTTCACCACAGGGTTGGTGTTGTTGCGCAGGTCGTAGGGTGCCTCGAACTTGTCATCGGTGCCATAGCTGGAGGCGATGTAGGAGCCGTAGAAGGTGTTGTTGGGCCAGTTGTGCTCAGCCACTTTTGGTCCTGTGTACCAGCAAGCGATACCCGCCGAATGACGCTCGAAAGGATTGAGGCCGTTGAGGGCAAAGCCGTTAGAGTTGTATTCGCCTTCGGAAATCTCCACCTTGCCGCCGGCTCCTTCTTCCACTTTCACTTCGATGGGTGCCACCATGGCCTGTCGGGCATATTCGTCGGTACCTGTCTGACGGTGATAGAAGACGTACCACTGTCCGTTGATTTCACAGATGGAGCCGTGGGTGTTGCCATCGGGGGTGGCGGAGGCGATAGTGTCGCCCTGCTCGTTGATTTCACGGCCACGTCCGTCGATGATGGTGCCACCATAGGTCCAAGGACCGAGTGGGTGGTCGCTGTATGCGTATGCCAGGGTGTAGTTGGAGATGGGCAGACCAAATTCGCCATCCTTGGTAAAGCGGCTATAGATGAACACATACTTGTCTTTGATTTTGCGGATAGAGGAAGCTTCGAAGAAACTGAATACACCCTCTTGGTTTCTGCCAGAAACCATGTCTTCAATGATTTCAGTGCCAGGCTTGACAGTCGCCATTGTTTCTGGGTCGAACTCTGCAGCATAGGAACGTTCGAAGCCCCAGTAGCCATACACACGTCCATCGTCATCGACAAATACGGCGGGGTCGAATTGTAGGACGCCATCGGCTTTGTTGGGGTCATCCTTGCTCCAGTTGCACACTTCGAATGGTCCGTCGGGACGGCCACTCTTGGCGATGAGTCCGTTGCGGATGCCTGTCTGGTCATTGGGGAAGAGGTAGTAGGTCTTCTTGCCTGTACTGTCGGTCACTAGTGTTACGTCGGGGGCGTAGAGCACATCAGCGATTTCGAAGGGTTCGCCGTTGGCGTTCTTATCCACTACAAGGATTTCGCCGTCGTAGCGCCAATTGTTGAGACTATCGACAGAGGCAGACCACACAACTTGGTCGCGTCCGCAGTATTCAGTAATCAAGTCATCGTGCGAACCATATACATAGACACGATACTTTCCTGGCTGATCAGGATCCTCGAAAACGTAAGGCTCGCCATCTGGAATGTGTTCCCAAAGGGGCATGAAGGGGTTGCCTATGGTGGTCATTTGTTCAGTTTGTGCCATCTCTGTGGTTTTATTGATGCAGGATGTTGCTAAAGCGGCACAACAAGTGGCTGCAATCAGGGTATTGATAAAGGCTTTCATTATATAAATAAATAGAAAAATTGAAGAGTTGAATAACTTAAGTTTTTGCAAAGGTACAAAAAACTCTATACTCTAAACTCTAAACTCTAAACTTTTTTCTATCTTTGCAACATAAATCATCAAAAAGGGAAAGTATTATGACGGTTTCGACGGCAGAATCGTGTACAGGTGGACGCATTGCGGCTGCCATTACAGCACATAGCGGTGCCAGCAACTATTTTCAGGGAGGTTTGGTGGCTTACCAGAACGAGGTGAAGGAGCAGATGCTGGGGGTGCCGAAGGAGATGATTGACACCTTTGGGGTAGTGTCGCGTGAGGTAGCAGAGCAGATGGTGAAGGGTGCTTGCCGCCTTTTCCACACGGATTATGCGCTGGCTTCGACTGGTTATGCCGAAGCATGGGAGGGGCATGAGGTAGAGATTTGGGTGGCATGGGGCAGTGAAGGCGATGTTCATTCCCTTTGCCTTCGCGAGGACTTCGGACGGGTGAAGAATGTGGAACTTGCCACAGAATGTGTGTTGGACGAGTTCAACAAGTATCTGCACGGACACATTTCTCCCTATACGGCAGATGCGGTCGTGACAGCCTGATGGATGAAGCCTGTTGTCTAGGGATAATAAGTGTTAGCGGTTGGGGTAGGTCACCTCGTTGCTGCGTTCGCCAAGTCCACCATAGTAGTTGGCACAACGGACAGAGAAGCAGGCTCCTTCGGCGGTGCCTTTGGGTACCGTATAGAAGGGCTGAGTGGTGAAGGCGACGACATCGCGGTTCTTGCAGACAGCATAGAGACACGCCTCTGGCACATCCTCCCAATAGATGTTGCCACGATCCTTGATGTGAACCACAGGAGGATTGATTTGCGCCGACTTTCGTTCCGGATGCCAGTTGGGGAACACGTCGTTGATGTCGTACTTTTCTGCTTCAGCCACCGTCAGATTGGTGTTGTAGCGCATGTTGGTCGTTATATTGTTGGCATCCTTGAACTGCTTGCGGCGACCATTGGTGGGGGCGAGTTGAAATTCGTTGTCCAGACTTTCATATTCAGAAAACAAACGGGGTAAGGTGCCTTGCATCTCTGTCCAACCTAATGAATCGGGCAGAAGTTCCATCAAGGTTCCCAAAAAGACGGCACGTGGGGCATTCTTCCACGGACGTCCCAACATGTATTTCCCCTCCTGCTGCTTGTCTCCGTAGATGCGGCATCCATTGAACACATAGCCATAGGGACGGTTCGCCTCAGTGGCAGGCGCACAAATCACATCGCCCTTGCCACCCCGTTCGCGCAGTTCGATGTCGCAACGGTTGAAGTAGATGGTGCCACCTCCACAGATGAAATCCACTGTGCCCTTGATGGTACAGTCTTCCAGATAGGTGGTACCACCATCGTTGGTGTAGTAAGTGTCTTGGTTGCTCATCAGGGAGAGGTTCTTGAAGATGTTGCCCTTGCAGTTCTTCTCGTTGAGCGCCACCGCACGGCTGGCAAAGGCATTCATGTCATCGCGATAGTTCGACCACAATTCAAGGTCTTGTATATATGTACTGTCTGCCCCATTTAGGAAGAGGGTGGAGGTGCAACTGATGCCCTCATGCATGGGCATCGACTCAATCTGCGTATTTTTCATGCCCTCTCCGCAAATGCTGGTGTTGGGGGCTGTGAGGATGGTCATCGGGCTTGGAATGGTGAGTTCCTTGCCATTCTCCGTAATCTTGATGGGATTGCCTTCACCCCTGATGCGGTACATGCTCGACTTGATGAAGATGCGGTAGCGCTTTGACTTGTCAGGGCGGTTGTTGGCAGCATGGACAGCAGCGATGAAATTGCCGTTGTCGGGCACAACGAAGTCATACTTGTAGCGAATACGCCCAAGTGAATCAGGAGTCTGTGCTTCTATAGGGGAGACCAGCCACACCAAGAGAGAAAATAGGAGAATAAATCTTTGCATAAAACTGAATTTTGTGCAAAGGTACAAAAATAAAGTGAAATACAGGACTACTGCAACAAAAAAAGAGGGATGCCACTCTTTGTCAGTCACATCCCTCATACTCTTTGTCAGAGAAAATACCTTATTTCAGCTTTTCCAATTTGTCATTCTTTTCAATGGTCCAGTCCTTACGCTTCGATATGCCGCAGTCAGCACCCTTGAACATCTTGGCAGCCTCCTGATCACCCTTCAACTGCCAGTTCAACCATGCCAGAGCCACCACTGAGAACTCGCCACCATGAGGCTGTCTGTAAGTGCCACCATGACCCACAGGGAAATTGGTTGCACAAGCAGGCACGTGATCAATGCGATGGAAGTCATCCATACCGTTACCATAAGCGATGTCAGTCTCACCACCCAGCAGGTACATGATAGGAGAATGAATCTCTTTCAGTTTCGATTTGGGAGGCATAGGCATACCACCCACAGCCTGACTGGCATTCTCCTGATTGAACAGACCGCTGTTGCAAATCATCAATGCCTTAATACGCTTGTCAGCACAGTTGAAAAGGGTTTGAAGACCACCGCAGGACATACCTGCCACACAGATGTTCTTCAAGTCAATCTTGCCATAATAGGGGGAGTTCTTGTCTGCATTCTGCTTCTCCACCCAATCCATTGACTCAATCTGCTGTTCAGTCGTAGACATAGGACCACGATAGCCGTCCTCATGAGGAAAATAACCCGTAGCCACCACGATATAGCCATGAGAAGCAATCTCGTTCAAGAACAGGTAGTGCTCCCAAGGCGAATTGGTGCAGGCACCATTACCCCACACCAACACGGGCAACGGCTTCTTCTCATTAAACTTAGACAAATCCTGTGGTACGAAAATCGTGTGGGCATCCAGAGAAGGTTCTTCCTTCATAATTGCCTTATAAGGACCTGTACCACCTTCCTCAACGATGCGTGAAGCTGGTGGTTCGTCCATCATTGTAAAACTCATGCTGACGGCACCCACTGCCATCAATGCTGTTGCAGCAACTGCTGAACAAAGAAGACTTTTAACTTTCATCATTTTATTTTCAATTTACTATGTGCAATGTACATTACTTCACTTTCCATATCTTCAGACAGATGGCACCTTGTTCGCCACCGAAACTGGGTTGGCAAACGAAGATGGCATTGTTCAGCCATGCGTACTTGCTGTCCTGAGGAGCCTCGAACTGTGGAGCCGTGCGGAAATAGAACTGGTTGTTGCCATTCTCGTCCTTGCCTGTATAAATCAGGCCTCTGTTGCGAACATGGATGTTCACGCCGTCATCCGTTTTAATGCTGTAGATAGCCTCCACCTCCGTGCGACCATGCTCATTGTCCTGCAACTGATAGTCAGCACCACCAGGGATGATGGTGCCCTTCATCTTGGGACCCTCGAAGGTGCCACCCGTAATCGGAATGATAAAACGGTTGCCATGTGAAGTCTTTCCCACCTGATAGGAACCGTCAATCTTCACTTTCAGTTCCACCACATACTCCAACTGGGGAGCATCATTCTGCGCTTTCATTCCCACGAAGAAAGCCAGAAGCATCATTGCTGTCAGAATTCTTTTCATTGTTTTGCTGTTTTATAGGTTGAGTAAAAATCGCCACAAAGATAAACATTCTTGACGAGATAAAAGGTCATTGACCGAATTATTTTGGAGAAGTGGGTAAAAAACAACCCTATTTCAGTTTCTTCTTCAGTTTCTTCATTTTCTTCAACGATGCCTTTCCCGCTTTCTCTCCTATGGCAATCATCTTGATAATCTTTGACTGCGAGAAGTCTTGGGCGCCATAGCCTTTGAGTTTGGGGTTGATATAGATGTCCGCATCTTTGCGATTTTGCTGATACTTCTTCTGGTCAGGTCGTTGCAGCACCCAGGTCAGCAGCGACACCACATTCAGTTTCTTGACGGTGTCGAGCATCTCGTCATCTTCTGTTGATTGGTCATCGTGCTTGTTCACCGTCAAGTCCACCGCTATCACGTAGTCAGCACCCATATCCCTTGCCACATCCACTGGCAAGTTGTTCAGCATACCGCCATCCACCAACTGCATACCATCCATCTTCACAGGCTTGAACACAATCGGGATAGCCATGCTGGCACGCATCGCTTGAGCCAAATTTCCCTCTTTCAGCACAACCTCCTTCATCTTGTTGATGTCCACCGCCACACAACGGAAGGGGATAGGGAGGCTGTCGAAATCCACATGGGTGTAATCGCCGCCCAAGTTCTCTCGGAACACACGCACGATGCTGTCGCCCATCAGCGAACCGGCAAACATGTTCACCCATTGCTGCGTGCGGAACAGCGAATCCAGCTGCTCGCTCCGATAGCCCAATGAGTACAAACCACCCACAATGGAGCCGATGCTCGTGCCCACAATCATATCGATTGGCACTTCCGACTTCTCCACATACTTCAACACACCAACAGTGGCAGCACCTTTCGCGCCACCACCCCCAAGCACCAACGCCACTTTCGGGCGCCCTTCCTCCGAAAGTTGGTTCTTTTTCTGTGCCTGCATTGTCAAACAGACGAACAGCAGCAGAATGAAAAACAGAGTCTTTTTCATATAATTCATTTTATGGTTGCAAAGATACACATTTTTTTCCTATCTTTGCAGCACAAAACTAAAAAAACGTCACAAACAGATGAAACGAGGACTGGTTCTGGAAGGTGGAGGAATGCGTGGACTCTTCTCCGAAGGCATTATTGACGTGATGCAGGAACACGGCATCATCGTTGACGGCATTATCGGAGTGTCGGCAGGAGCCTTGTTTGGTTGCAACTATAAGTCGCACCAGGTGGGGCGCGGTCTCCGTTACAACATCCGCTTCAAGGATGACCCTCGCTACATGAGTTGGCGTTCCTTCCTCACCACTGGTAACCTCGTCAATGCCAAGTTCGCCTACCACACGATGCCGATGGAACTGGATGTGTTCGACATCCCCGCTTTCGAAGCCGACCCTACGGCGTTCTATCTCGTTTGCACCGACATTGAAAAAGGAACTCCCGTCTATCAGCAGATTGACCATGTGGAGGACGAGACCTTCGAATGGTTTCGTGCCACAGGTTCCATGCCCATCGTCTCCACGCCTGTCGAGATCAATGGAATGAAACTCCTTGATGGTGGATTAGTCGATTGCATCCCTCTCCAGCATTTCCAAGAAATCGGCTACGAACGCAACATCGTCATCTTGACCCGTCCCAAAGGTTATCAGAAGACGCCCAACAAAATGAATTGGCTTTTCAAGATGTGCTGTGCCAAATATCCCAAGGTGGCAGAATGCATGGCGCATCGCCACGAGATGTACAATGCCCAACTGCGGTATATCGAAGAACAAGCCGCCAAAGGCAACATCCTTGTCATCTATCCCGACCATCCCTTGGAAATCGGTCGTGTCGAACTGAATGAGCCCAAACTGCGTGCCATCTACCAGCACGGACAAGAGAAAGGTCTTGCCCTCCTCGACGACATCCGCAAGTTTCTTGAATAAAGAGTCACGCTTTCAGGATTTCCCTGTACCCACCTTTATCTGAACCCGTGTCCAAAGAGTACCTCAGGGTTACCTCGCGGTTAAGTCGCGGTTACCTCGCGGTTCAATATTTGTGTTTACAGCTGATAAAGTGTGAGGTGCAGCAAAGGTAGGTTATTTCTCAATAACGCACGCTTATTCATCAGCAGAGGCAGGTTATTGGGAGTCCGAGCCAAGCGGACTACCAGAGAGTGCCAAGCGGACTCCAAGAAGGGCTGTTTTTAAATTGCCGACGGCAAAGCATCAAAGAGGTGGCGGCAAAGCATCGTTTTGCCGTCGGCTCTTTTGAAGGGCTTTTTTTGCTGCCTAACTAGAGAAATATTTTTTCCTAACTGGGGAGAATTATGTGAGCCATCTTGCGAAATGCCTTAGTAAGGTTGCTGTTTTATCGAGTCGGAGTCGGTTTTTATCAGGTCAGAGGAGGCTTTTATCGACTCAAAACTCAAGGTTATAGTCTTAAGGCTACTTTAGGTGCGAAGCGAATCGGAGCTAAGTTATTGAGAATAAGCATTTTCCTTCTACATTGATATACACGAATCGATGACGATGACACCGATGACACCGTGTGGTTGGGGGGGGTGCAGTTTGTAAGGGACTCAACAACTATTCCTTAAAAAAACAAAAAAAATCCCTTTTTCTTTGTTTTATTTATTCTTATTCGTATCTTTGTGCCCGTATTCAAATGAAGAGAGGAGGCTTGTGGCCCTCTCTCGTCAAAGGAAAGAGTGTTAACTAATAGATTACTAACTAAAAAACTCTAACGTTTATGGCAAAAAAATGGGTATGCCCAGTATGTGGGTATGTGTATGAGGGAGAGAACCCTCCAGAGAAATGTCCTCAGTGCAAGGTTCCAGGTGAGAAGTTCAAACTGAAGGAGACAGAAGGTCTGAATTTCGCTTGTGAGCACGAGGTGGGTGTGGCAAAAGCAATTCCAGAGGGTGAGGAAGGCGCTTTCGTGCTTCAGGGTTTGAAAGACCACTTCTTGGGTGAATGTTCCGAAGTGGGTATGTATCTGGCTATGGCTCGTCAAGCTGACCGTGAGGGTTATCCCGAAGTGTCGGAGGCGTTCCGTCGCTATGCTTACGAGGAGGCTGACCATGCTTCTCGCTTTGCTGAACTGCTCGGCGAGATGGTGTGGGACACCAAGACCAACCTGAAGAAGCGCATGGAGGCTGAGGAAGGTGCTTGTGCTGGCAAGCTGGAGATTGCAAAGGTGGCTAAGAAGCTGAACCTCGACGCTATCCACGATACCGTACATGAGATGGCGAAGGATGAGGCACGTCATGGTGCTGGCTTCCAGGGATTGTTCAACAGATATTTTAAGTAAGAGAGATGAAGAAGTATGTATGTGACACCTGCGGTTGGGAGTACGACCCCGAGGTAGGTTATCCAGAAGGCGGCATTGAGCCCGGTACAGCGTTTGAAGACCTTCCAGAAGATTTCGAGTGCCCACTTTGTGGTGTAGGTAAGAGCGAATTTTCTGAAGCGTGAAAATAAGAGACATCAATCTTGGTGATAAGCCTGTTCTGTTGGCGCCCATGGAGGACGTGACAGATCAGGCTTTTAGGCTTCTGTGCAAGGAATTCGGAGCCAGCATGGTCTATTCCGAGTTCGTCAGCGCCGATGCCCTGATCCGCAGTGTGAACCGTTCGTTGGAGAAGATTCGTGTGGATGACCGCGAACGCCCTGTTGCTATCCAGATATATGGACGTGATGTGGAGAGCATGGTGGAGGCAGCCAAGATTGTGGAAAGTGAGGCGCACCCCGACATTCTCGACATCAACTTTGGCTGTCCCGTGAAGAAGGTGGCTGGCAAAGGGGCGGGTGCTGGTATGCTCAAGACGCCTCAACTGATGCTTGACATCACTCGTGAGGTGGTCAAGGCTGTTTCCATTCCTGTGACCGTGAAGACGCGTCTTGGATGGGATCATCAGAACAAAATCATTGTCGAACTGGCAGAGCAGTTGCAGGATTGCGGTATCGAGGCGCTCACCATTCATGGCCGCACCCGTAGTCAGATGTATCAGGGCGATGCCGACTGGACGCTCATCGGAGCCGTGAAGCAGAATCCCCGCATGCACATCCCCATCATCGGAAATGGTGATATCTGCACTGCCGAACAGGCGGCTGACGCTTTCGAGCGTTATGGCGTCGATGCTGTCATGATTGGTCGTGCCACCTTCGGGCAACCCTGGCTCTTCAAGGATGTGCGCACCTTTCTCGACACAGGCAAGCACGACGACACGATGACGCTTGACTGGAAGATGGAGGTCCTCAAACGTCAAGTGCAGAAGAGTGTCGAATACTCCCTGCGTGAGGACAATGCCCTCAAGGAACGCAAGCGTACGGAATTGGGGGGCATCATCCATGTGCGTCGCCATCTTGCCAACAGCCCTCTCTTCAAGGGCATCCCTGATTTCCGACAAACCCGCATCAAGATCCTCCGTGCCGAAACCCAGGAGGAACTCTTTGCCTTGCTTGACGAGGCAAAAGCTCGGATAGAAACAATGTTATTGAATCAGTAGCTGTTTGGCAAATTCCCAAATGACGATGCCAGCGGTGGTGCTGACGTTGAGGGAGTGCTTGGTGCCAAACTGAGGAATCTCGATGCAACCGTCGGAGGCATCGACCACCTCTTGATGAACTCCTTTGACTTCGTTGCCCAAGATGAGGGCGAAAGAAGAGGTGTGAGGTGAGATGTGTGAGGTGAGATGTGAAAAATCATTCAGCATAGTGGAGCCTTCACATTGCTCGATGGAATAGACGATATAGCCGTTCTTTTTCAGTTCTTCCACCGCTTCGAGGGCTGTGTCAAAATGCTGCCAAGCTACTGTGTCTTCAGCTCCGAGGGCTGTCTTGTGGATTTCAGGATGAGGTGGTTGGGCGGTGATGCCACAGAGGTAGATGGCTTCGATACGGAAGGCGTCGGCTGTACGAAAGACGCTCCCCACATTGTACATGCTCCTCACATCGTCAAGAACGATGATGAGGGGCATCTTCTTTGACGCACGGAACTCTTCCACGTTCATGCGTCTCATTTCCGTGATTTTCAGCTTACGATTCTTCATCTTTGTCTTCCTGAACTCTCAACTCTTGACCTTAAACTATATTTCACATCTGTCCTGATTCGATGAGCAGAATGGCGCGTTCAGTCAGGCGGTCATCTACATCAGGGTCGTATTCTTTCTTGAGGCTGGCTCCGAAGAGGGAGGCAAAGGCATTGTAGAAGCCTGCCTTGAAGCCACCCATATATTTCTTGATGAGCTCGTAGCCTGTCATGTCGCATTGGCGATCGATAAGTTTGATGAGGAGTTTGCCTTGAGCGAAAGTGAGTTTCTTGAGTTTAGGATAATAGACCGCTTTGAGTTCCTTCTCCTGCTGCTTGAGGTAGGCATCCTTCTCCTTCTTGGTGGGCAGAGAGTCCATGTGAGCAATGGTCTTATCAACGGTCTGGCGAATCTCGCAGGCAATGGGATAGACCTTCTTGATGTTGTTCGCTATCTTGTAGTATTTCTTGGCTTGTGCCTTGTTCTTGAAGACCAATTTGCCAAAAACATAGTAATCAGCATAGAGGAAACTGGGAATCATCTCGCCGTCGTACTCCACCATACCTGTATAGTAAAGTCCGTGTGCGAAGATGGGGTCACCGGTCATGGCACGGTCAGTCTCGCTGTCAATCCTAATTTCTTGGGCTTGACAGAAGAGGGGAATCATGCAGCAGAGTGCAACGAACAATCTTATGACCAATACGTTTCTTTTCACTGCTTTCATTGTTTTCGGCTGCAAAATTAGCAAGAAAAAAACATATAATGTCAATTTTCACGTTTCGTAACACGGCTTTTTAAGTTTTATTTGCTTCTCACTCCCAAAATCCCTCATGAATAATTCGTTATTTGTATTGATTCCGTCCTGTTAGGATGTTCCATCGGTTGCGGATGGCTTGCCCTATCTGCTTGAAGTTGCCGTAGCGAAGGTTGTTGAAGAGCTCTTCGAGGGAACGGCCGATTTTGAGCCAAGGATGTCCCCATGCGTTGGTACGATAGACGTGCTCCTTGAAGGCGATGTGCTCAATGACATGGGCGGGGTGCCGCAGGGGAAATTGGAGCGTGTGACGCTGCATGGTGTACATGCGGCGCAAACGGGCAGGAATGGTGTTAAGGTTGGCAGCATAGTGGGTGCTGTCGGGTGTGGCGCCGAGATTGTTCACCAAGTTGCGGGTGGGCATGATGGCAAGTTGGTGGTTGAGCACGAGGCTCATGCAGAAGATTGTCTCGTAGTATTCTTTGCCTGAGTCGCGATGATGGTAGCACATGTCAAGCAGATGACGGCGATACTTGCGAAGTTTCCACAAGTCATTCACTTGGCGCATGGCATAGTCATCGTCAAGGAAGGTATAGTGACTATCCCAAGTATCGATGACGCGTCGCCAACTGGCCCATCCCCAGATACTGAAGACAGTGGTGAAAAAATAGTCATCGGGCACGTCAGGGGTGACTTCGTCGCTGTTGAAACCTGCTATCATACCGATGCGCTCATCATCGGCATAGCGGTCGAGAAGTTCCTTACAGAAGGGGAAGAAGGATTGTGAGGGCACGTCATCATCTTCGAGCACGATGCAGCGATCCACGATGGAGAAAGCCCACTTCTGGGAGAGGTATTCGGAGGGGTCGCATCCATAGTTTTTCTCTTGGTAGAGTTGATGGACTTCGCATTCCCAATCAATGTCAGCAACCACTTGCCGGCATTGCATGATGCGTTCTATGTCTTGTTCCCCACGTGGTCCGTCTTGGTAGAGGAAGAGGCGGGTAGGGCGTGCTTTTTTCACTTCGTCGAAGACTTTCTGCAAGAAGTCGGGACGGTTGAAGAAGAGGATAAGCACTGATACGTCTATGTTTGCTGGGGCTTTCATGAGTTGTTTGGTATGAGATGAGAGGTGTGAAGTATGAGTTTTAGCGGCCGAAGAGGTATTTCTTGAGGAATGGGCTCATGCGGAGGATCTCGGAGATGAGCAGGCAGAATGCGATGATGATGAGTGCCATGCCGACGGAGAGCACGATGTCGATGACGAAGTTGGGATGGTGAGCATTGAGCCACTTGCCTACTTCGGGGAGTTTGGGCAACAGGAGGAAATGGAGGAGATAGACGTCGAGGGTGCGCGTTCCGACGTATTGAAGCCCTCGCCCGATACGTGTCTGTTGGGTGAAGCGGGTTTGGTGGTTTCGGAAGTACATAACCACGATAAGCATGAGAGTGTACATGGCCATCGTCTTGGGCAGATTGGTCCATTCGTGCTTGATGAAGTGCCACTTGAAGATGTCAGCACAGCAGAAGAAGGCTAGCAGTACTGTAATGAGGAAGAATCCCTTGGCATCGAAGAGGCGTTGGGCTCCCTGCCAGTATCGATGGACGAGGTTGCCCATAAGGAAGAAGTGCATGAACTTCATGGTCTCGTAGAAGGAACTGTACATCATGAAGTCGGTCTTGTACCACTTGCCCAAGGTCTTCGGCAGGAAGAGGGAAATGTAGGCGCAGAGGCTGATGACCCACAGGACGATGATGGCAATGTTCTCCGTTCGTTTGCTGAAGCGTTGGAAGGTGGCTGCCACCACATAGTAGATGAGGAACATCTGAAGGAGCACCCATGTGAACCAGTAACCATCTTTGGTGGGTGTCTTCATGGCGCGCAACCAACCCTCTTCGAACGTGTAGCTGGTGCGCAGTACGATGAATATGCAGAGGAAGACCAGCGTGGGTAGCACTTGCACTTTGATTTTCTTCCACGTGAGGGACGCAAAACTCTGGGGCGTCCAGAGCCATGTGGCTTTGTAAGCCAGAAATCCGCTGACAAAGAAGAACAATGGCATGCGGAAGAGCACAAGGAAAGGTAGGGAGGCGGAGATTTTCTCCGACTCCAAGAATCCTGATTGAGCCACATGGTAGGCAACAACCAGTATCATTGTGAATCCACGCATGGCATCAAGCCATTCAAGTCTTTGTTTCATCTTTTCTAACCTTAACTATAACGCTAACCTTAACTTCTCACCTCCAGCTTCTCCACCAACTTATCGCTTTTCCCGCTGATGAATTTCCTCGCAAACATCTTGCCGCTCTTCATCAACATATCATAATCTGTCTCATCCATCACTTTGATGACAGGGTCATAGACGATGTAGTGAAGAGGCGTGAGTGCTGCCAACCCAGGGTAACTCCCTTCGTGGAGCAGGCAATGCGGTGCCCAGGTAGGGGAGTTGAAGGCGATGGTTTGTATGAGGGTTTCGGCTTGTCCGAAGGAATCAATGAAATAGCGACGAATAGTCGGCTCGTTCATGTATGTATGATAAATGTATGTAGCGAGCTGCTGACTAATGCACCACCATGCGGAACCCTTGTAAAGGTGCCACTTATGACCGTTCACTATGAAGGAAACAGGTTTTCGTATCCCGAACAAACTTCTGACTTTCCTGCATAAGATGCTGAGTCGTTCGTTACTTTTATTGTTGAGCCAATTAATGTCAAAGAATGGGCGTGCTAACGAATAGAGTTCGTGCTGCTGCTTGTTGATAAGCGGCGTGTCCATACGGATGCCACTAAGTATCTCTTTGTCGCCCTGTGTCTCTAACCACTGAGTGATGTGCGAGTTGCTCCACAAGGGATAATCCATACCCGATAGGAAAAAGATGCGGTCGAAGTTGACGGGATAATTGATGGCTGCCTTGATAAGTTCTATCTGGTATTCCACCTCAAGGATGGTACCCCAGCGCACGTCTATTCGATGGGTGAGGAAATGCACGTTGTCCCTTTGAAGCACTGCCTGAAAGGGGCTGATATCAGATTTTTTATCGATATGGATAAAGAAGTGAGCATTAGGGTGCAGTGCCTCGACCAATCGTTGGAGTTGGGGTGCATCTGTATGGGCTGATATGAGGTAAGCAATGGACATTTAAAGTTGAGGGTTGAGAGTTGAGGGTTGAGAGTTTTTGGAAAACTCCTTCTTTTTCCAACGTCCTGATAACCAAGGTACGCTTTCTACATATGGCACCAACCATGTGCAAATGGAAAAGATTATGGCGAACAACACGATAATGTCGTCCCAATGTCCGTAGATGCTGTGTCCAAATACGATATGAGTGAAACGGTAGAATTGGAGGATGGGGTAGTGGGTGACGAAATACACCATCGAATGCTGACCAATATAATTGATGACAGGTACACGACGCAGGGGCAATTTCAACAGGAAACCGGACAAACCCAACAGAATGATGACTGTATTGAAGAAAGCCGCTGTGGCATCACCTACAAAACGATTGGAACTCATCACATATTCTCCATGCCATAAGATGTTAAGAATGATGAAGGCAACAATGAAAACGGACGAGATGATGAGGGTGGTGCGGCGTCCCATACGTTCTATCAGCCAGCGCCAAGTGCGCCCCATATTGAAGAAAAATACGCCCATGAATACATTGCTTAGACTCATGGGAAGCGGATTATTCATCGTCCACATCCAATAACTGAGTAAGGGACAACCTAAAATGATCACCGTTTGGAATACGGAGATAGGTTTCACGATATGAATCTTTTTGATGAAGTGAACCAGCACATACGAAGAAAAGAATGAGAATAGGAACCACAAGGGTTCATTGCCCCATACTGCACTCGTTTTCCACAAATGATTCCACTCCATCGGTTCGATGGGATGGTGATAACGTTTGATTTCGAAGGGAAGATAGAACGCATAGACAATGAAACCGATGATGCCCCATGCCACGTAGGGGATGAGTAACCGTTTTGCTTTGTCCTTGATGTACTCCTTGGTGTCGCCCGAGACAGTCTTGTTGAAGTAGCCTGCCTTGAAAAAGAAAAAGCACATGAAGAAGAAAGACCACCCCATCACTTCCTTCCACCAATCATCGTTCTGATGACCGCAGAAAATGACAATGTGCAACAATATCATACGGATAATACAGATGCCGCACAAGAAATCGAAAGTATGGTTACGTTCCTTCATGGATGCAAAGGTACGGATTTAAAGTGAATAGCAAAAATATTTTACTTATATCTTCCACTGAGGAATGATACTTTTTCAATGTAAGGCACCAACCATGTGCAAGTGATTAACACGAATGCCATCATCAGGATGACGTCCTCCCAACGGTGTGCCACCGAGTGATGAAATACCAGATGGGTAAAAGCGTAGAGATAGATAATCGGATAATGCGCGACAAAATAGACCATGGAATGTTCTCCAATATAGCCGACAAAGGGTACTCTTCGCATGGGTAGAGCTAACAATAATCCAGAGATACCGACCAAAGCGCAAAGTGTATTGATGCCTGCCCCCCAGGGATTCTGCACGAACTTGTTGAGGCTCATGTCATATTCTCCATGCCATAGACGGTTGCCTACAATGAACTCTGTAATGAGCAGTATGCTCAAGGCGATGAGCCATCCTTTGGGCACTTTTGCTTGTAACCAACGCCACCCTCTGCCGAGGTAGAAAAAGAATATGCCTGTAAAAACGTTGTCGAGGCTCATCCATAGGGGATTACGCTGTGTCCACAAATAATAACTGACGAAGGGGAACGTGATGGCAATCCAGCGTAGGTATTTCACTTTGTTCAGGAAATGTACCAAGATATATGACATGAAGAAGGAGAAGAGGAACCACAGAGGAGGGTCTCCCCATACATGGCTGTCTTCCCATAGGTGTGACCAGCGTAATATTTTGTAATATCTTTGGAAATTGTCGGGGAAAATGAGCAGAAAGCCGAAGAAAATGAGGCTACCGATGATACCCCAGGTGACATAAGGCACAAGAAGCCGTTTCACCCGGTCTTTCAGATAAGGCCATGTGGGTGTGGAGATACCTTTGTTGAAGTAGCCTGCCTTGAAAAAGAAGAAGGACATGAAAAAGAAGGACCATGCCATCACTTTTGTGAACCAGAACTCACTGCGATAGCCGCACGTGCTCATTACGTGCAACAGAATCATCCGCAGGATGCAGAGTCCGCACAAGAGATCAAAAGCATGGTTGCGCTGTTTCATTTATCTTAATCTCAAAACTCTAAACTATCAATTGCCAACTGTTAACCTGTCTTCCACCATCCTTTCCATATAGGATTGGATAATAGCCTTGAGTTCACGCTCCATCTGCTGTTCCGTTTTACCCGTCTTGCCGAGTATGTTTTGCTTCATGAACCAGTCCTTTTTGTAATTGTAGAGCGCCTTGGCATGTCCGTCATCAGTGAATTGCAAGACATAATTCCCCTTCACGTATTGGTAGATACCTTCTGTGTTGTTGACTGCCCATGTGAGGCTGTCGGGTGTGTTGAGCAGGTCATTGCCAAAAGCCACGTAAGGGTTCTTGTAGCCGAGATGGTTGAGCACCGTGGGCATGATGTCAATCTGCTGCGCAATGCAATGGCGGCGTTCTGGTTTGATTTCACCTGATGGGTCGAAAATGATGATGGGTACGCCAAACACGCCAAGGTCTGTTTGGTACTCGGTGCGTGCAGTTAGATTGGTGTGGTCAGCAGTGAGTACGAAGATTGTGTTCTTGTACCAAGGCTGCTTTTCCGCTGTCTCGAAGAAGAGTCTTAGGGCATTGTCCACATAACGGATGCACTTGCACAGTACGTTCGGGTCATTGGGCTCATCTTTATAGATGTTCTGATAGCGTTCCGGCACCTTGTATGGATGATGCGAACTGGCTGTGAAGACACTGGTGATGAAAGGTTCTTTCATCTGGCTCATCTGCAAGGCATAGAATTGCAAAAACTCCTCATCCCAAATGGCCCACATACCGTCGAAGTCTTTGTCGCCATCGAACCGTTTGTCTTGATTGTATTCCGTACGACCAAAATATGCCTTGTAACCAGTTGCTTTGGCAAATGCCTCAAAACCCATCGAACCGTTCTCGGCTCCATGGAAGAAAGCAGAGTAGTAGCCTGCTTTTCCTAATTCACCTGCCAGACCACTTACTTTGTTCAGCGATGCGGGTGTGAGGAAGAATGGCTCGATGAAGCGTGGAATGCTGGACAGGATGGAAGGCATGCCGTCAATGCTTTTGCGTCCATTCGCAAATGTATAGTCGAAGGTGAGGGAGCGTTGAATGAGTGAATCAGTGAAAGGAGTGTAGGTCTTAGAAGTTAGAGGTGAGAGGTTAGAGGTTAGAGGTAATGGATTGTAGCCTCCGATATACTCCCTTCCATAACTCTCCATGATAAGCACTACTACATTCTTTTTCTTCATCACGACGCTGTCAGCAGGCGTGTAGATGGGTTGGTAAATTTTGTCCAGTTCCTCTCGGTCGTAGAACTTGGGATCAACAAACACATCTTTGTTGATGGAGCGTATCATGGAGAAAGGCGTGTTCAGGATAAGTGCTACTTCAGGGGAACGGTTCACATATTGGTTTGCGTTGCTGAGGGTGATGGGACGTACAGCCGTAGTGGCTCCTCCACGCATACCTGCCACGCTAATGGGAATATAAAGCCCGAAGCAGACGATGTGGATGATATAGTAGAGGAAATAGTCTTTTGGCATGCGCAGACGGAATTTCCCCTTCGGTTGGACATAGAGATAACTCAGCCCCATAATGAGCACGATGCCCACTATTACGAGGTACCAGTGGTTGAGTAACTCCACGCCCAATATATCGCTGATGTTACTCTCGTTGCTGAATTCCTTGAACACCGACCAGTTTGTGCGGCGACCTGTATATTGGAAATATACCGCATCTGCCAGATTAGCGATGATGCATAGGGCGTTGACCAGAAGGTAAACCCATTTTGCCATCGTTTGCCACCAATTTGCTTCCTTCCAGTGTAACGGTATGAGCATCAAGATGGCATAGAGGGCATTCGTATAGAGGATGGCAGAAGTGTCAAACATCCAGCACCCCTTGAATGCTTCCCAGAAAGAAAGCTGGTCAAATCCTTCCGAGATGACCGTCCAATTTTCAAAGAGATAGGCCAAGCGGCACAAACCATAAGTGAGATATACCAAGGCCAGGTTATATACCAATGCGATAGGATTCGAAATGAATGACTTTTTAAGTTGTATGCGCCTCATTATATAGTGGTTATTGGATATGCTTTCTTTGTTTATATTCTTTGATGCGTTCTGCAAAGGCAACGTCCTTCTTGTTGTTGGGGTCGGGTGTGAAGGTGATTTTTTCAGGGATGTCTTGACCCGCATCCACCAGTTTTGTGGATGTGCCTTGCTTTACAATGTAGAGCGAGTCGTAAAGTGTGTTTTCGTTAGCATCCCATGCCGTGAGAAAGAGTGTGTCACCTTTAATGTGTACCTTTTGATAATATCGACTGCCTGAACCAAATTTGTCAAACCGCTCGTTGAACTCAATGCGGTAACTCTTAGGTGAACAATGACTGACTGTATAGACAGGTGTTGAAGGTTGTGCGTTGAGAGTCGTGTGTTGACGAGCATAGGCATGTTCATGACCTTGCAACACCACATCCACCTTGTATTTTTGGGTCAGGCTGTCAAACATCCATCGCTGAATCAAGTTGTTCATGTTCCCGCGGATAGAGTACAGCGGATGATGCAGTACCACAATCTTCCATTTTGCTCCACTCTTTTCCAATCGTTCCTTTAGCCATTGACGTTGTGTCCATAGATAGAAGAATTCTCGGTTGCTATCTAAACAGAAAAGCTGTATGTCCCCATAGCGTACTGTAAACACTTGGTTTTCACCTACCATAGAATCAAGAAAGTAAGAATGAATGAGGGAAAAACGGCGTTCTAACTGACAGATGAAACCTTTCAAATAGTCATGGTTGCCCGTCACAGTTAGTACAGGAACTGATTGCCCTACACTGTCAAGACTCTCGAATGTCTCCCTCCAATAGGCGTCGGTGGGTCGTTCGGTCAGATCACCTCCACATACAAAGAATGCCGCATCGGGGTTTCGTCTGAAAGCCTTTCTCAACAATTGGTTGGCAATACCACCAATGGAATCCTGAATATCGCCCATGTAGAGAAACGAGGTTTCTTGTGGATGACTTTGAGGCAGATGGAATTCAAACCAATTTGATTTCTTTCCTCCTGTGTTGACTCGATATAGATAGGTGTGCCCACTCTCCAATCCTCTGAGTTTTGCTGCATAGTAGGCTGCTTTTCCGCTTCGCGATTCAAACACCTCACCCTGAGCCGAGATGTTTTGTATGGTACTGTCGTTGGTGTCCATCACTTCCACTTCCGAAGGTTGAATCGTCTGACCACACGTCCAACTTATGTTGCGGTTGTGCATCCCATCCTCATCCCCAAACGTCAGCAAGATTCTTGCTGGTATCTCTGATGGCTCGTATGGGGTCTCCTCTGGGTTTTCAAACCACACATCCCAACGGCTGGCACACCAGAAACAAAGGACTGCAAGCAATAGCAGAGATGCGATGAGTTTGATTTGACGACGCATATGGTGAGTTGATGCTTGAGGGTTGCCCCACGTTTCTATTCTGTATAGAGTTGTTTCACCCGTTCCTCGAAACGTTCTGGGTGTTGCTTCAGTTCCTCCACTACCTCCTGATAGGGTCGGGTGGTGTCAAGGTAACGCTGTCCGTGATCAGTCGGCAGATGTTTCGGAGTCATATAGTCTTCGCCAAAGTAGCATACGAGGGCATCATGCGTGTCGGTGGGAGCTGGAAATTTCGTATCCTCAAACGGAATCCAAACTTGTTCGTTGTAGGAACTCCGTTGGCGGATGAAATGGTGTGTGCTGTACCTGTAGGACAATACGGATACGCGTTTTGTTTTGTCTGCATCCACCATACGGAATAGTTTTTCGTATAGTGCAAACCCTTTCTTGTAATCGATAAAATGATACAGCCCTTTGGACAGCACGGCGATGATGCGTTTCCCTAAACTCGTCTTCTCCTTGAGGTCAGCGAGTTCTCCTCGGATGGTTTTCTTCACAATCATCGTAGCTGTTCGATGGAAGAAGCGTAGAATGGGATTCTCGATGTAGCCATCCAGAACAAAAATGTCAATATCAATGCCTCGGCAATACTCTCTGTTTAGTTCGTAATGGCACAACGCCGTCGATTCCACATGTCGTAAAATGCCATGCCCACAGTAGTTCCGTTTGTCCGAATAGGTTGTTTGCAAAAAGTATGGGTGCTGAAACTCCTTGTCTGCAATCGCCACCAATTTGTCATAGTCCTTGCGTAGCATGACGAAATCAATATCATCATCCCAAGGAATGAATCCCTGATGTCGTACAGCTCCCAAGAGCGTTCCGCATTCCATCCAACATTTTAATCCATTCCGCTTGCATACATCAAGAAGAACTTGTGCCAATTCTAATTGCAAAGCCCACACCTGTTTCATCTCCTTCGGCACCGTGTATCCGCATCTTACCTCTGTCTCTAAATTCATAAGTTGCTATTTTTGCTGCAAAGGTAAGGAAAAGTTCGTAATTTTTTGTACCTTTGCAGCGAAAAACTATCAGTGACATGTACAGAGGCTATAAAATCGTGTGCAACACGGCGGCGGGAAGACGTCGCTATATGCAGTACCTTTTTCCGCAGGTGCTGGCGGCTGAGATCATCGACCGCTATGATGTATGGGTGAACACAGTCGATAACTGCGATATAGAGTTTTTCAAGCAGTTGGCGGCGAGGTATCCAAAAATCAACTTGGTATGGCAGCCAGATAAACGGGTGGATGGTATTGCCACGATCAATGCATTCTATAAGTTCTGCATGGAGGAGGATACTATCTACATCAAGATGGATGATGATGTAGTGTGGTTGGAACCTGATTATTTCCAGAAGATGGTTGATTTCCGTATTGACCACCCTGAGTGTTTTATCGTGTCGCCACTGGTCATCAACAATGCGATGAGCACCTACATTTTGCAGGTGCAGGGGAAAGTGAAACTGAACAAGTACATGAATGCACAATGTAATCATCGCATCATGTGGAAACGTGGCAGTTTTGCGGCGCAGTTGCACCAATGGTTTCTTGACAAGTATCTGACGACAGGCAAGTATCAGGATTTGTATTGTGGTTCTTACCCATGGGCAATGGGGCGTTTTTCCATCAATTCCATTCTTTGGTTTGGTAAGGACTTAAAAGCGTTTGACGGTCATGTGGAGGGGGATGATGAGGAGTTTTTCTCATGCTTGAAACCGACACAGTTGGGTAAATTCAATATGGTGAATGGCGATTGTCTGATTGCTCATTTTGCCTTTGCACAACAGCGTTGGATGCTTGATCGCTGTGGTATCCTAGAACAATACGGTAAGTATCTTCTGGAGGAATGGAAAACGCGGCCAGCAGTGAAACACATCAGCGACGATGTACAAGTGATTCTTAAGGATATCACAGGAAGACAGGCAGAATTAAAAGCCTTGCCGCCAATCTATGAAACGCGCAAAGTCAGTGGTTCCACACAGTTAAAGAGAAAATATAAAGCATGGATGAAACAGTTGCGTTGTCAGTGGGATGATTATAAAAGTGTGAGATATGTTTTAACTGATTAACCGGACAGCGCTTGCGAACGCTTTTCTAAAATAGAATCCTTGGTTGAGTTTGTCCTTTATGTCCATAGCGGCTTGCTTGTAACCATCATATTCTGATTGTGAGATGCCTTTCAACGTTTTAGGCAGTTCACTGAGGGAGTTGACGGCAATGCCGAGACCGTTGTTGATGATGAAAGGTGCCATGGCAGCTTCTTTCCACACAATGACAGGCAATCCTGCGCGTAAGCAGAAGGAAGCTTTGTGGGGATTATTGATGCGTAGATAACTGCCCCAGACACCTGAACATCCTTCAATGGTGTCGCCATCCCATACGAGTCCCCAATCTGCTGTGGTGGTACGAATGAACTCGTCGGAGTCAATTTGTCCGTGATAGGTGATGTTCTTCCATTCCAATTCTGTGCCAGGAATCAGCCCCGAACCGTACAAATCAAAGTGACAGCCATCCAGCACCTCGTCTACTTGGTAGAGAAAAGCGGTTTTTCTTCTACTGATGCCACCTGCAAAAGTGAAAACGGGCTTTTCTCTGAGTTTGTGAGGTGCTGTTGAAGGTTCTTCTGTAGACAGATAGTCGAAGATGTCAAGGTTGACCAATGGTACTTTGCACCCATGCTCTGTGAGCCAATTGTTCATACTTTGATTATGAACGATGATGACATCGGTGTGAGAGAGTCTCTTCACTTCCTGTTCTGCGGTGAGTTTGCGGCGTCGGAAGGTGCCGAGGTCATGAATTAGTGTGATGGTTTTGGCTCCCTTCAGATGGGCAATCTTGCATTGAGTGACATAGAACTTTTTGAAAGGATATTGAATAAGGAGCACATCACCTTTCTTCAATTTGAACAGCAGATTGACCATACTGAATAATTTGCGGAAGAAAGTGGCCACTTTCCCTTTACCTGTGTTGACAGCGAGATCGATGAAGTTCATGCGACGCATTAGTTCGTCCACATGTCGTTTCGCCGTGTTGGGCGAGTCCATGCTGATGTAACAATTCATAATTTCTTCAATTTTCGGGTGAAAGACTTTCGACGGTGCCAATTACGGTCATGGACAGCCTTTAGGTGCATCACTTGATTGAGGGTGCTTTGCTGGTCGAGTCCTCTTGCCTTGGCATATTCCTCTATGACGTATTGAAGCAGATCCTTGCGGTCTGTCCAACGCACAAAATCGTCTTTACAGTCAGCAAGGGTCAGCTGTTTTGGATTTTTATAGGTAAGACGGTTGATGTCAATGACAGATATTTGATAGTGTAAAGGTGAGGTTTCCTTGTAAAGTACATTGCCGAAGTTCAGGTCGTGGTGTACCATCCCATGTTGATGTAACTTTGCGATAAATTTTGCAAAACATTGAGCCATCGGTTTGTTGAAATCGATATCCAGTGCAGTACGCACACTTTTTGCATCGGTGAAGGCTGAAAGATAGTAGCAGTAATGCAACATCCCTCCTCGTCTCTCTTCCACATAGGCCAGTGGCTCAGGAGTGCAGAGTCCGTGCTGACGTAGCATCAACCCATTGTGAAAAGCTCGCTTGGCTTTCGATGTCGTGACGGTACTATAGGCCAAGGTCTGGAAGATATTGCGGGCACGGAAACGTTTCACCACTACTTTCTCCAATACGGGATGCCCTTCTTTCACTACAAACATCTTTAATACATTTCTCCCGTTGGCAAAAATCTTTTCGCCTTTTGCCCCAAACAATGTCGGGAGGTTTTGTACAAAGTCTTTTACCTCAGGCATTGCTGCGTATTGCTCGTTGATCTCGTATTCCTTCATGGATGATGTTTCGAAGGCTTCCTATGTATGGATGGTCAACAAACTTGACTACCGCCCTTTACTGGCTTCTCCACAGTGGTTACGCTGATGCTGCCATCATAGTTCTCTGCTGACAGAATCATGCCCTCACTGACGAGTCCGTTCTTGAATTCGCGTGGTGCCAGGTTGGCAATGAAGAGGACTTGCTTGCCGATGAGTTGCTCGGGTTCATACCATTGGGCAATGCCACTCACGATCGTGCGTCCCTTGGGCGTTCCATCATCGAGTTTGAATTTGAGCAGTTTCTTCATCTTTGGCACACGCTCACACTCCAGTACGGTGGCCACACGGATATCCAATTTTGTGAAGTCATCAAAAGCAATTGTCTCTTTCACGGGTGCCACTTCTGCATTGGCGGCTTCATTTGCCTTGATGGTGGCCTCGAGTTTCTCTATCTGGAATTTGATGGTCTCATCCTCAATCTTCGAGAACAAAAGACTGGGCTTGCCAAGTTGCTTGCCGGCTGGCAGGAGGTCTGTCTTACCGAGATCTTCCCAATTGAGGTCCTCCATATTGATCATCTCACGCAATTTGGCGGAAGAGAATGGGAGGAATGGCTCAAACGCGATGGCCAGATTGGCGGTGAGCTGCAAAGATATGTAGATGATGGTCTTTACACGTTCAGGATCGGTCTTGATGACTTTCCAAGGTTCTTCATCGGCGATATATTTATTGCCGATGCGGGCCAAGTTCATCGCTTCTTTTTGTGCTTCGCGGAATTTGAAGCCTTCGATGAGTGCCTCCACATTATCTTTGACAGAAGCGAACTCGGCAAGTGTTGCCCTGTCTGTCTCAGTCAGTTCGCCACAGGTGGGCACCACACCATCATAATACTTTTGGGTGAGTTGGAGAGCACGGTTCACGAAATTGCCATAAACGGCCACTAGTTCGTTGTTGCAACGTGCTTGGAAATCAGCCCAAGTGAAGTCGTTGTCCTTCGTCTCAGGAGCATTGGCTGTAAGCACATATCGTAGTTCGTCCTGGCGGTTGGGCAGTTCTTCCAAATATTCATTGAGCCAAACGGCATAGTTTTTCGAAGTTGATATCTTATTGCCTTCAAGATTCAGGAATTCGTTGCTGGGCACGTTGTCGGGCAGAATGTAATCGCCGTGTGCCTGGAGCATTGATGGGAAGACGATGCAATGGAAGACAATGTTGTCCTTACCAATGAAATGCACCAAACGCGTGTCCTCGTCCTGCCACCATTTCTGCCAAGTGCCCCACTTTTCTGGTTCCTTCTCACAAAGTTCCTTTGTGTTGGAGATGTAGCCGATAGGTGCATCAAACCATACATAGAGCACTTTCCCCTCTGCTCCTTCAACAGGTACAGGAATGCCCCAATCCAGGTCGCGGGTCACAGCACGAGGCTTCAAGCCACCATCTAACCAACTCTTGCACTGACCATACACATTGCTACGCCATTCTGGATGTCCTTTCAGTATCCAGTCTTCAAGCCATTCCTGATATTGGTCAAGTGGTAGATACCAGTGTGTAGTGGCCTTCTTTACTAAAGGATTGCCATTGATGGCATTGACAGGATTGATGAGTTCGTCTGGTGAGAGGGTGGCGCCACATTTCTCACACTGGTCACCATAGGCTCCCTCGGCGTGACAACGTGGACATTCACCCTTGATGTTGCGGTCGGTGAGGAACTGCTTGGTTTCCTCGTCGTAGAATTGCTCAGAGGTGATTTCCACAAACTTTCCTTCGTCATAGAGTTTCTTGAAGAAATCAGCGGCAAACTGATGGTGAATTTTGCTGGTGGTGCGGCTATAGATGTCGAAACTGATACCGAAGTCAGCAAACGATTTTTTGATGATGCTATGATAGCGATCCACCACGTCCTGCACCGTACATCCCTCCTTCTTGGCACGGATGGTTACAGGCACACCATGTTCGTCGCTGCCACATACAAACATCACCTCACGTCCTTTCAGTCGCAAGTATCTCGTATAGATGTCGGCAGGCACATACACACCAGCCAAATGTCCAATATGTACAGGACCATTCGCATATGGCAATGCTGCCGTTACAGTTGTTCTCTTGAAGTTTTTCTGTTCCATGTTCTTCGTTTTGATGCTATTTGAGTGCAAAGGTACGAAAATAAAGTGAAAAACTAAAAGTTAAAAGTCAAAATCCACTCAAAAATGATTACCTTTGCATCATCTTTACACAATAGAATAGACAACAGGACAGAAATGGATGAACATGAGTTATACATGCAGCGCCATTTGCGGGCTGTGCAACTAAAGGAGTTGGCAATCTTGAAAGAGATACATAAGGTTTGTATCAAGCATCAGATTGAATATTGGTTGGATGGTGGCACCATTTTGGGGGCTTTGCGTCATGGTGGTTTCATCCCCTGGGATGATGATATTGATATAGCCATGCGTAAGGAGGATGTGCCACGTTTTGTGGAGGCTGCTACGAAAGATTTGCCTTCTTGGCTTTATGTACAAACGCCTGAGACAGATGTTTCACGGCTTCCTATGATTAAGATACGTGACAATAACTCTTTCTTGGTGGAGCCCAATGATGATTTTTTTCAATCCTATCCCAAGGGGGTGTATGTTGATATTTTCCCGTTCGAGCCCTATCCAAGTGTATCCCGGCAGTTCTGCAAGCGGGTTTTGAAAGGATATTGTACGGCTAATGGTATTATGAATGCCAAACATTATTATTCCTTGCGTTCATTTGCTGAATTCTTTTGGTTTGGCGGCAAACGTCTTTGTACTCGGGTGGCATGGGCGTTAGCATGCGCTATCCGTCCTCATCATGAGTATTATGGGAATAGCATCGAGACTAATGGGTATGGTATTATGCACAAACAAGTGGATATCTTTCCTGTGTCAACCATTCAGTTTGAAGGGGAAACATTTATGGCTCCTGCCCGTCCCCACGATTATACCACCAATATCTATGGAGATTATATGAAACTTCCACCAGAAAATCAGCGTGTAGGCCATGCTGTGTTTTATGCTGAATCATTATAACATGCTGTAAGCATGGTGAGGTTGAAAAGAAAAAAGTGGGGTAAGGATAGTTGTATCTCATTTTTATTTTGTAACTTTGCCCCATCAAAACTTGTATGACTATGAGAAAAAGAGCCGATTACATCCAGAGCATAGAGATTAAGGCTTTGTGGAAAGGGGGCAGACATGTCATCTGGCAATTGCAACCTGACGTAAATATCCTCAGTGGCATCAACGGGGTAGGCAAGAGCACTATCATCAACCATTCGGCACGAACGTTAGCTGAGATTGATCGCGATGAAATTGTGCCCAAAAATGCCCCTCAAGGTGTCACCATCAAACTGATGCCTGAGGATGCCACATACATCAAGTTCGATGTTATCCGTTCGTTCGACCGTCCGTTGTTGCATAGCGATTTGTTAGAGAAACTATCGGATTCACGTGTGAAAACGGAACTTGACTGGCAGATCTACCGACTTCAGAAGCGTTTTCTTGACTATCAGGTGAACATTGGTAACCGTATCATTGAGTTGCTGACGAGTGGTGACCCAGAAGATCAGATGAAGGCGGCCGAGGTGAGTGCGCCCAAGAAGCAGTTTCAGGATATGATTGACGAACTTTTTGCCGACACTCATAAGAAGATTGATAGGAAAAGCAATGAGATTCAGTTCATTCAAGGACCTCAAACCCTTACCCCCTACCAACTTTCAAGTGGTGAGAAGCAGATGCTGGCCATCTTACTGACGGTGTTGGTGGAGAATCGTGAACCATATGCCCTGCTGATGGATGAACCTGAGATATCTCTCCATATCGACTGGCAGCAACGTCTCATTGACTTGATTCGCCAACTCAACCCCAATGCCCAAATCATCCTCTCAACTCACTCTCCCGCCTTGATTATGGACGGGTGGATGGAGAATGTGACGGAAGTAGGGGACATCAGTAAAGAAGTGTGAGATATGAGGTAAGAGGTATAAGATAAGAAGCTTATGTCCAAACATCTGCTTTCCAACATATCGTCCGCCTATATCGAGGCAGCGAACCGCTTACGCCCCAAGACGAAGAAGCGGAAGATTGTGGCGTATGTGGAGTCATATGATGACATCTTTTTTTGGCGGAATGTGTTGAGTGAATTTGAAGATGAGACCACAGCATTTGAGGTGATGCTGCCAAGCCGTACGAACCTCAATCGCGGAAAGAAAACGGCGCTGATGAACAAATTGGGCGAGTCGTTAGGAGGTTTTATGATTGCCTGTGTGGATGCAGACCTTGACTATTTGCTTCAACGTCAGTCTCCTTCTTCTCAACGGATGCTGGACAATCCTTATGTGCTTCACACATTTGCTTATTCCATCGAGAGTTTCCAGTGTTATGCCCCTTCTTTGCACAATGTGTGTGTGATGGCAACGCTGAATGATCGTGACCTCTTTAACTTCGAGGAATACCTGCGGCAGTATTCCGAAATCATTTACGAACTCTTTATCTGGCTAATTTGGTTGCATCGTCACGGACGCTTCAACGATTTTCCGTTGAACAACTTCAACAACATCGTGGCAGTTGAGCAACTGAACGTGTTCAAGCCTATAGAGGCGCTCGAACATGTGCGTCGTCGAGTCAACCGAAAGTTGGCTTGGCTCCAGCAGCACGTGAAAGATGCTAAAGGGAAACTCACCCCTTTAAAACAGGAATTGGCGGGACTTGGTGTGAGAAAAGAGAACACCTATATGTTCATTCAAGGGCATCACTTGATGGAGAATGTGGTGGATGCCGCCATCACTCCCGTATGCACCATCTTGAGACGTGAAAGGGAGAAAGACATCAAAATGCTGGCACGAGGCAATAATCAGCAAATGAACAATGAACTTGCCTGCTATTCACACAGCCAGTTCCAACCCGAACAAATGCTGCGTCGCAATACTCAATACAAGGATTGCGATACCTATCAGTTGCTACGAAATCAAGTGGCTGATTTTTTGCAAAGACAAAAAACTTAAGTGTTAGGAATTTCGAGGATGAAGCGGGCTCCCTCTGTGTAAGTGGAGTCAAGTATGAGATTTCCACCCAACAGATGGGCATTATGCTGAGACAATCCAAGACCAAGTCCCAAACCTTCACTGAAACTGTCTAGTTTGACGAATGGAACAAATACATGTTCACGCTCGGCCTTGCTAATGCCTTCGCCCTTGTCTTCGATTATAAACCGAAGCTTGTTGTCTTCCGTTACTTCCGCCAACATATTAACCATCTTATCCGATGCAAACTTTTTGGCATTGATCAGCAATTCGCGCAGAACTCTCAACAAGTAGAGACGGTTGGTGTGAATGGTGAAATTATCAGGCAGTGTGGTCGTAAAGTTCAATACCACATCATTGGGTATTGTCTTCTTTTCAAAAGTAATGATGGCTTCCTTTACCACAGGGATGACCTCCACCTCCTTAGAAAGGTCAAGTTTCTGTTGAACGTCCTGCCTCGACACATCAAAAATCATGTTGGCCATTCGATGAATAGTGCCAGTATTCTGCTTCATCGTCTCAGTGAAACAAATGACCTCCTCTTCTGGCAATAGATTGAACGTTTCACGCAACACTTGCATGAAGCCTGCGATAATGTTGAGTGGTGTACGTATCTGGAGCGACACGTCGTGAATAAATGTTGCTTTCCGTTGGTCAGCCTCCTCAATCAACTTATTGGCAGTCAGAAGTTCTGTGTTCCGTTTCTCCATTTCCTCATTCATCTGCTGGATATTGGTGATGTGGTCATTGATAGACTGCTGCATCGAGATGAAACTGTTCTGTAGTTGCCCCACCACATCCTCACGTTCACTATGAGGGAGTGTCTTGTTGTAGTGTCCATCCGTGATGTAACGTGACTGCTGTGCCAGTTGATCGAGCGGACGTATGAAATGATTGATGATTTTCCAGCATATTACCAACATTAGCAATAGACCAATGATGAGCAGTGGGATAAGGACATAAACCAAACGGTTGTATGTCCGGGAGATATCACTTTCAGGACATACGAAGGCAATGCTCCATTGTGTGCCTTTCACCGGCTCATAAAATACGATGCAAGGTTCCCCGTCGATATTGACTTGCATATTCCCCTTCTTTCCTGAAGTCATCTCATGTCCAAGAGTGATGATGTCAGGATGTGCCTGTGCATCGACAGACGAGAAGATGCTTTCCTTCACCAGTTTCAGACGGTCGGGATGTACAAAATAACGTCCATCCCCACCTAACATTAGGCAGTAAGCATTAGGATAAGGCTTCTCTGCAGAAATGGCTTGGGAGAGCCTCATAATGGAAAGGTCGGTAGAGATGACGCCGATGAGGTAACCATTTTCATTTTTCAGCGGTTTGCAATAGGAGGCTATCATGACGCGAGAGGATAACGCACCCTCATTGAAGTCGTTGTACGGATCTACCCAACAAGTCTCGTTTTTCTCGCGTGGCGTCTTATACCATACCTTTTCATAGTAGTTGTAAGGCATCTCAAAGACCGTTTCAATCGAATCGTTGTATCTCAATGAATAGACTGAGAAATTACGTCCATATTGTGGGAAGAAGTCGGGTTCCATTGTGATGGAGCATCCATTGACATTGGGATTCTGTTCCACCACTCTACGGGAATAGTTTAGGAGTGAGTCGGGGCGCAGATTTTCCATCACCAGCCACTCTATGTTGTTGGTGGCGGTCTCAATCTCGTCAAGGTAACCCGTCACACGCTGAGCAGTGTTGTCTAGCATAAGCTCAGCATGCGCCATCGCTTCTTGCTTCACCATCAGCCTTGAACGTTCGTAGAGGAAACCAAGACTGAGAATGAATACAATAACCACAAAAACCAAGATGCCCAAGCAAAGCTTCAGCGAAAAAGAGCGGTTAATATGATAGATGGGACTTTTCATGAGGTCTTCTTTCTCTTTTTCTTGGGAATGTCAAGCATCTGGTCTAACAAATCGGTAATCACTTTGGTGTGCTCCATCATTTCTTCCGACATCTTTTGAATGTCTTCCTTTTGCAAGTCTGCATGACGCTCTTCCAAATTAGTAACCACGCTTTCTATCTCCTTGATAGGCATGATCATCTTGTCAGCTATATTATGGATGATATTCATCTTCACGTTATCAGCATCCTTCACTTGAGCATGGATGACCTCCAGTTCCTCATTGCGTTCCCTGAGCGTGTCGGACAGTTGGTTGAGTTGCTGAACGTTGCGCGACAATGAAGTTTGCATTGCGCCAAAATTGTTTTGCAGAATGCCTATTTCGTCCATTCTGGAAGTGGAAGGTATTGATGTTGCATAATTGCCCTGTGTGATGCGCTGTGCCGATTGAGCCAACATGTTCAATGGATTCAATTGGCTGTTGACGAAATAGAAACAAAACACAACTATTAGCAAGATACCCATCAAGGTGATGACTATCATATAAACCAAATAACGTTTGTTCGCGCTGAAAATGTCATTCTCAGGACAAACAATGCAGGCACTCCAGTGCTTGTTGTTCAACCCCTTGAAGAGCACGTAACTATCTTTCCCAAACATATGGACAGAACGGATGCCATCTTCGCCAGCCAACATCGACTCCACCATTCCTCTCACATCTTCTGGCTCATTCTTCACTACTTCACGCACCATCTTGTGATATAGATAAGTGCTGTCGGGATAGACGATGTAGGTGCCTTGTACCCCCAACATCGCACAATAGGAATCGGGGAAAGGTTTGGGATTGAGAATAGTGTTGGAGAAATCTTCCACAGAAATGTCGGAAGCCAACACGCCAACAATATTCCCCTGCTTATCGTGAATAGGCATACCACAAGTTACGATGGTCGAGTTGATGGTATCATTGGCTTCATGAGGCCTTACCCAGCAAGTCGCGTTTTCTTTTATAGGAATGAAATACCAATTGACCGCCACATAAGGCACATCCTTGTACTCGTTTGGCTGGATGATGGTAGGGTCGTGGGTCATCAGGATTTGTTCCGACTTGGGCTCAGGACGGAATGCGTATGTCGTGTAGAATTCTCCCTTCTCTGGGTAGTAGTTTGGTTCGAAAGCAATGGCACAACCCACAATGTCTGGATTGTTCTTCACCATTTGCATCGCGTAACGCACCATCACGTCGGGGTCATCCAGATGCTGCTCAACATTCCATCGCATATTCGTCGTGGCTACCTCCACTCTATTCAGCATGTTTTCGATGGTCAGCACTTTCTTGTTCAACATTTGCTCAGCTTTTGCCAACGACTCCTTCTCAATCGCATTGTGGGAATAGCGGAACATAATGACAAGAGCGGCCACAAACAAGAGGGTCACCGACAACAATACCCACCAGCTAATTCGTGCGGAGAGCGTCTTACGGAAATATTGAGCTATTCGAGTCAAAGGTTACTGCTGTTTTTTTTCTGTAAATATAGCAAAGGTTGCTGTTTGATGTGCAAAGATACGAGTTTTCTTTGAACACTCACAAAGATTTAACGGAAAAAAGAGGGATTTTGTAAAAAAATGCACAATTGACTCGAAGCCAATTGTGCATTCTCTCTTTTTTATTTCACTTTCAGACGAATCACGTTAGCAGAGTAAGGTGCAACGGAAAGCGTCATCTTCTTGGATATCTTGATGTCCTTGGTGATCGGAGCAACGGGTTGAGCATCGAAGTTATTCTCGGCATCAATTGACGCATTGCTAATGGTCGTCATCGGAGCCAGAGATGGGAAACCCTTGAATTTGCTAAGGTCGATGGTGACATTCTTGGCATCGGCTGCCGCATTGATGAACTTGATGTAGAGTTCACCCTTCTCCGTGTTCAGCACGGCAGAAGTGCCCTGATACTTGTCACCACCTTCGAACTTCGCCACATCGCCATAGTAGTAGTCACCAGCGGTAGTACCAAACATCTGCTGAACATAGTAACTGCAAGTGTAGATGACACGCTCATTGTCGAAATAAATCAGGTCTGGATTCCAGCTTTCGTGGTTCTTCTTGCAGAAGAGTGGTGCGTAACTGGTCATAGCCACTACGTCGCCGTTTTTTTCAACGCCCAAGAGGTAAAGTCCTTCGTAGAGGGCATCAGCCAACTTCTTGTCTTTGGCCGCATACTCACCCAGATATACCTTCGTCTTGCGATCACGTGGGTATTCATCGTAATTGTTCTGATTATTCAAGAAGTAGTCACGAGGCTCGTAGTAGTGCTCGTCCAAGATGTCCACACCTGTCTCGTCAGCAATCCTCCAACCGTTCTCGAAGTCAGGGTTGCCCTTGTGAGAACCAGGACCTGCTGTTCCAACAATCACGATGTTTGGATATTTAGCGCGCACGCGTTCATATATATATTTGAAACGCTCCTCAAATTCCTTCGTGATCTTCTCCTCGTTGCCAAGGCCCAGATATTTCAGGTTGAATGGCTTTGGATGACCTGCGTCAGCACGCATCTTTGCCCACTTACTGGTTGCAGGGTCGCCATTCGCCCATTCAATCAGGTCGAGAGCCTCATCCACCCATTCGTCCATCTCACTCATAGGCACGAAATCCTGAGCCTGTGTACGCATGCTCCAACCGCCATTGGTACCCTGACAGTTCACACCACAAGGAAGGATAGGAAGTGGCTCCATACCAAGGTCTTCGCAGAATTGGAAGTACTCATAGTAACCAAGACCCATTGACTGGTGATAACCCCATGTGTTCTTCAAACCACGACGCTGCTCCTTTGGACCAATCGTGGTCTTCCAGCGGTAAGTATCCCAGAAGCCGTCACCACCACCATGCACCACGCAACCACCAGGGAAGCGCATGAACTTAGGCTCCAAGCCTGCCAATGCCTCAGCGAGGTCTTTGCGCAAGCCGTGACCCTTGTAAGTGTCCTGTGGCATGAGGGAAACCATATCGATGTCGAGGTCACCCTGATCGAGCACCAAAATCTGCAGAATGGCGTTGGTGCAGTCCTCAGAGGCTGTCAGCGTTGTTTCATATTTTGACCAAGTCTTGGCGTGTACGTCAAGGCTAGCCTCTGCCAATACTTTGGGATTCTGTCCCCATCCGCCTGGAGCTGCCAACACCACGCGCACCTGCTTGGGGGTGTCGATGTTACGGAAGAACACAGAGAAATCATACTTCGCACCTGCCTTCACGCTGATACCATCGAAGCCGTCGTTTTCCAAACCAAAGCCTTTCCAGCCAGCATAGTCATAATATTCCTTTACACGCTCTGTGTGCAGACGCATATAGGTTGGGTTGTTGGCGTTGATAGGATTGTCCATTCTCACCTGCAACATACCCAAAGAGTGACCAGGACGTGCAGTTTTCCAAGATGTACCAGGTCCCCAGCCATCACGCTCGTTGGGGTTGTACTCGAACGAACCGTTCTCTATCAACTCTGCATAGAGACCACCGTCAGCTGAGTAGCTGATGTCCTCGAAGAAAATACCAATGAGTTCCTTACTGATTTTCTTACCACCTGCCGGCGCCTTCACCTTCTGTGCAGAAGCCGTCAGCGGCGCTCCCAAAAATGCTGCAAGCGCAACGGCCTGCATGATGTTTCTAAATGACATAAGTTCTTAAGTTTTGTGTTGGTTATGAAAAATTTGGGTACAAAGATATGGAAAATATTTGACGGACAAAAATTTTTTCACTTAAAATCACCACCTTTGGCTCTGCCGAAGGTACTCATATTCGGAAATATTCAAATAAATTTGGTATTTCCCTCACTTAGTCGTACCTTTGCACTCCAAAACTAAAACTTACATACATAAAACAACATAATGAAAGATTTTGTACAAGAACTCACATGGCGTGGGATGATACACCAGATGATGCCCGGCACTGACGAACTCCTCAAGAAGGAGCAGGTGACTGCCTACCTTGGCATCGACCCCACTGCCGATTCCCTTCACATCGGTCACCTTTGTGGTGTGATGATGCTCCGTCACTTCCAGCGTTGTGGTCACAAGCCCCTTGCCCTCATCGGAGGTGCGACTGGCATGATTGGTGATCCATCAGGCAAGAGCCAAGAGCGTAACCTGCTTGACGAAGAGACCCTCCGTCACAATGTTGCCTGCATCAAGAAACAGCTCTCTCATTTCCTTGATTTCGAGAGTGATGCGCCAAATAAAGCCGAATTGGTCAATAACTACGATTGGATGAAGGACTTCAAGTTCCTCGATTTCGTGCGCGACATCGGTAAGCACATCACCGTCAATTATATGATGGCGAAGGAATCTGTGCAGAAACGCCTGAATGGTGAAGCACGTGACGGTTTGAGCTTCACAGAATTCACCTACCAGCTCCTGCAAGGATACGATTTCTACTACCTCAATGAGCATAAGGGTTGCAAACTTCAGTTGGGTGGTGCCGACCAATGGGGAAACATTACCACTGGTTCTGAACTTATCCGCCGCATGAACGGCAATGAGTGCTTTGCGTTGACCTGCCCCCTCGTTACCAAGAGCGATGGTCGCAAGTTTGGCAAGACAGAGAGCGGCAACGTGTGGCTCGACCGCAACTACACTTCTCCTTACCAGTTCTATCAGTTCTGGCTCAATGTGCCCGACGAGGATGCAAAGCGTTATATCAAGATATTTACCTCGTTGGAGAAAGAAGAGATTGAGTCTATCATTGCTGAACAGGATGCTGACCCTGGTCGTCGTGTGCTTCAGAAGCGTCTGGCCGAAGAAGTGACTGTTATGGTTCACTCTCGCGAGGATTACGATATGGCTGTCGAAGCCTCTAACATCCTTTTTGGCAAATCTACCAAGGAAAGCCTCCTCAAGCTCGACGAGCAGACCCTGCTTGATGTCTTTGCAGGTGTTCCTCGCTTCGAGGTGGATAAGGCGCTCTTCGAGGCTGGTGTGAAACTTGCTGACCTGACCGTTGACAACGCACAAATCTTCCCCAGCAAGGGCGAAGTGAAGACCCTTGTCAAGGGTGGGGGCGTGAGCATCAACAAGGATAAGGCAACCGCTCCTGACCAACTGCTCACCACTTCCGACCTGCTCGACGGCAAATACCTTCTCGTGCAGCAAGGCAAGAAGAAGTACAGCCTTATCATTGCAAAGTAAAACTTTCCAAGATATACAAAGGAGGATGTTAAAACATCCTCCTTATTTTTTCAATTCCCTCAATGAGGGCATCAACTTCTTCTTGGGTATTGTAGAGTGCGAAAGATGCCCTGACGGTGCCTTCGATGCCTAACCGTCGCATCAGGGGTTCTGCACAGTGATGACCTGTACGAACGGCGATACCCAATCTGTCGAGCAAAGTGCCCATGTCCAAGTGGTGAATGTCGCCTACCAAGAAACTGATGACGGCATCACGCTCTTTTGCCGAACCAAGAATCCGCATGCCTTCTATGCGCTGGAGACGTTCCAAAGCGTAGCGTGTCAACGCTTGTTCATGTGCTTGAATATGCTCCATGCCCAGACCACTTACGTAGTCGAGGGCCGTTGCCAATGCGTGGGTGGCGACATAGTCGGGAGTGCCTGCTTCGAATTTGTAAGGGAGTTCATTGTAAGTGGTCTTGGCAAAGCTCACATTCTTAATCATTTCGCCACCTCCTTGATAGGGAGGGAGTTTTTCTAACCATGCTTCTTTGCCATAGAGCACCCCCACGCCTGTGGGTCCATAGACCTTGTGGCCAGAGAAGGCAAAAAAATCGCAATCTAAATCCTGCACATCTACGGGCATGTGAGGCACTGATTGTGCACCGTCGATAAGTACGGGGATGCCTTTTGTGTGTGCCAAACGTATCACTTCTTTGACTGGGTTTACAGTACCCAACACGTTGCTCACCTGTGTACAACACACGATGCGTGTCCGTTCAGAGAGCAATTCTGGCAAAGCATCGAGTTGCAACTCACCCTTGTCGTTCATTGGAATCACTCGCAGTTGCGCACCTTTCCGCTCGCACATCATCTGCCAAGGCACGATATTGGAATGGTGCTCCATGGCGCTTACCACGACCTCATCACCTTCTTTTATCATCGCCTCGCCGAATGAGAAGGCTAAGAGGTTGATGCTCTCTGTCGTACCACGTGTGAAGATGATTTCGCTGGTGCTACGTGCATTGATGAAACGTCTGACAGTTTCACGGCTCGCCTCATGTAGGTCGGTCGCTTGTTGGGAGAGAAAATGCACCCCACGATGGACGTTGGCATTCACGTTGTAATACTCATCAACCATCGCCTCCACCACTTGGCGGGGTTTCTGTGTGGTTGCCCCATTGTCCAAATACACCAACGGCCGTCCATATATTTGTCGGGTAAGAATGGGGAAGTCTTCCCTCACCCTGTTTACGTCATACATCTTGAATTATTATTAGAGGTATTAAGCAAAGAAGAAATAAGCAATAGCTATAGCAGCAAGAATACCTGCCAAGTCGGCCAAAAGACCGCAGGTAACAGCGTGGCGGGTGTAGCGAATGCCCACAGATCCAAAATAGACGGCCAAGATATAGAAGGTCGTGTCAGTAGAACCTTGGAAAATACATGCGAGTCTGCCTGCAAAGGAGTCTGCGCCATAGGTGGTCATTGCGTCCACCATCAGACCACGTGCTCCAGAACCTGAAAGAGGTTTCATCAAGGCTGTGGGCAGGGCTGCCACAAAGTCGGTGTTACCCCCACAAAGTTCGACGAGCCAGTTGATGCCCCCAATGAGAAGATCCATACCACCGCTGGCTCTGAAGATGCCAATGGCCACGAGGATGGCTACGAGGTAGGGAATGACTCGAACCGCTGTGGTGAAACCGTCCTTGGCACCTTCTATAAAGGCGTCATAGACATTCACCTTCTTCACCATACCGGCAATGATGAAAGCCAGCATAATGCCAAAGAGTATCACATTGGCGACCAATGTGCTGACCCAGTCCATCGTCTCTTTTTCCATTTGCGAAAAGCCCCAAATCATGCCTGCAACCAAGAAGCACATGCCACCCAGAACGCCAATCAGCACTGGCTGGAAAAGGTTGATGCGTTGGTAGATGCTGACGATGATGATGCCCATCAGTGTGGCAGCGAAGGTGGCTAACAGGATGGGTACGAACACATCCGTTGGCTGTGCAGCCCCAAGTTGGGCACGATAGACCATGATGGAAACGGGAATGATGGTGAGTCCAGACGTGTTGAGCACCAGAAACATGATCATCGGATTGGAAGCCGTCTCATTGAGTTTGGCTACCTTTTCCGCTGGCCAACCATACTTCGTACCCAACTCTTCATTTTTTGCTTTGTTCAACTCCTGCATGCTCTCCATCGCTTTGAGTCCAAGCGGGGTGGCTGCGTTGTCCAGCCCAAGCATGTTGGCAGCAATGTTCATGAAAATATGTCCAGTGGCAGGGTGTCCCTTGGGAATGCCGGGAAAAAGACGTGTGAAGAGTGGACTGAGCACACGTGAGAGCACATTGACAGCTCCTCCTTTCTCACCAATCTTCATGATGCCCATCCAAAGAGAGAGGACGCCTGTCAGTCCGATGGAAATCTCGAAAGCGGTCTTGGCATTCTCGAAGGTGGAACCCACGATATCCGCAAATACGCCTGTATTGCCGATAAAACACTGAATGATGGCGCACACGGCAGCCAATAAGAAAAATGCTATCCAAATGTAATTCAGTACCATATATCTACTTCTTTTGATCTCTATGTACAAAGATGTTTGCTAAAATGGTTCCGCTGATACTATGCCAAGCGCAAGAGATGGCGCATGGAACTACTGCCATAGGGTTGGTAGCCACAAAGAAGGTCATAGCCAGATTGGTTCCCAAACCTGCATTCTGCATACCCACTTCAATGGAAAGGGTACGTTTTTTCGGCACGGAGAAGTGGCACATCTGTCCCACTGTATAGCCCAATACATAACCAATCGTGTTGTGACAGAGCACCATGCAGAAGGTGAGCAGGAACAGCAGCAGACCATTCTCCACCAAGGGGTCATGTACGGTGGTGATAACTCCACCCACAATGCAAGCAAGGCAAGTGACAGAGAGTCCCGGCATACATCCTTGAATCTTTTTGAACACGTCCTTATGTCCCAGCCATACATTGAGGAAAAAACCAATGGCAATGGGGATGATGGTCACAATGAGAATCTGCTGGAACATGCCCCATGCGTCCACATTCACCCGTTCTCCAGCCAACCACAACACCAACAGCGGGGTGAGCACTGGCGCCAACAAAGTGGAGGCGCATGTCATACCCACAGAATAAGCCACATCGCCTTTGCAGAGGAACGACATGATGTTACTCGATACACCACCAGGACAACAGCCCACCAAAATGATGCCAATCGCCATAGCCGTACTGTAAGGTGCAAAGGCGGGCACTTGGCTGAACAGCCATGAGAGGGTGAATGCCACTAAAGGCATAATGGTGAATTGGGCAACGGCACCAATCAGGATGTCCAGAGGACGCTTGGCGAGCAATTTAAAATCATCTGGTGTCAACGTCAGTCCCATGGTCAACATGATGATACCTAAGATGATAGTCTGTACGTTTCCCTTCACCCATTCGAAGAGCACAGGAAAGAAAAACGTAACCACAGCGGTAAGAATCACAAAGATGCTCGCCTTGCCGCTGAGGGTATCACTAATTGTTTTGAATACTTTATACATGATGACAGAATACTATATCAAAAGTGTGCAAAGGTACGAAAAAAAGCGGAGACACAGGTGATGTGCCGCCGCTTTTATGAGATTGTGAGTACTTTTTCTATTTCACACTGACGCTTTTGCCTGTATAAGTGACAGTCTTTGTCGTGCCACCGATAATCTTCACGTTGAAGGTGCGAGTCGCGAGCATGCCTGGGAACGAGCCTGTACGCTTGCCGATGGTGAGTGTCTTACTGCGGTCGTTCCATGTGAGTGGAATCGTGCTGTACTGTCCCTTTTCATAATTGTAGTTGTCACCTTCGTCTTCGTAGAGGGTGAAAGTGGCATCAGCACCTGGATAGACCACAAGGTCGATGTTGTCAAACTTGTTCTCGTTAGCATACTGAACGTCTGGTCCCAATGGGAGGATAGAACCAGCCTTGATATAGAGTGGGAATTGGTTCAGTGGTGCATTGGCTTCAAGGGTCTGACCACCATTGACACGAGTGTTCGTCCAATAATCATACCACTGTGCGCCTGCTGGCAGATAGACACTGAATGTCTTGGGAGCTGACCAGTCCACCTTGGCGTAGGTTTCACGCTGCAGGTTTTGTCTGTCCCAACCCGACATAGGGTCTGTGCGTACAATCTTCTCCTGCGTGTAGAGTGGATCAACGACAGGGCATACCAGTACGTTATGTCCAAACATGAACTCACGGTTGTTATTCCATGTTTGCTTGTCAGCCTTGAAATCCATGAAGAGGGCACGCATGAAAGAATCGTCGTTATTCGTCACCTGCCAAGACTGGCTATAGATGTAAGGAAGGAAACGATAACGCAGTTTCACGGCATCCACCAACGCATCATACACGGGTTCGCCCTGCTTGCCGAAGTAATAAATCTCACGATAGATGTCGGCACCATGACTGCGCATCATCGGCGTGAAAGCGCCAAACTGCATCCAGCGTACGAAGAGTTCCTGGAATTGCGGATTGCGAGTGGCGGAGTTGTGTCCTTGCGTGCTGTATGAGCCAGCAAAGAAACCGCCCAGGTCTGTGTTGACGTTGGGATTGGCGGTGAGCGTGTAGTTGAGACAGATAGGTACCTGCTTGCGTAACGTTTCCCAAGAAGATCCTGTGTCACCAGTCCAGGTGTTAGCTCCATATCGCTGCTGACCTGCAAAGTAGGAACGGGTGAGAATGAAGACGCGCTTGTTATCATCCACAGCACGCTGGCTGTCATACACACCACCTACCGTCATCAATGGGAAAGCGTTCCTCACGCTGCGATAAGAACCCATCGCTGTGGGCTGATCGCGTTGTTCCTCCGTCAAGTCCATCTGGTCGGGGTCGGTTGAGTCCATCCACCATGCGTCAATACCCATCTTGTGCAGACGTGACAGATTCTTCCAATAGATGTCGCGAGCCTCTTTGCTATAGACATCGTAGCAACGCACACCGCTGGGGTAGTCTTTGCGTGGTGGCCATTGTGGCAGACCGCTCTGAGGCCATGTGTCGAAGTCGAGCATCAGTCCCTTTGGCTTCATCTCCTTGAAAGCCTTGGTCTCAGGGCCGAAGGAAGCCCAGATACTGATGCTCATGTGTGCATTCTGCTTGTGTACCTCATCAATCATCTCTTGGGCACGGTCGAAGTCGGGATTCAAGAACTCCATCGCATTCCAGTTGTAGTTGCTGCCCCAGTACTGCCAGTCCTGAATGATGCCGTCGAAAGGAATCTTCAGGTCACGATATTTGTGTACCACCTCCAACAGTTCTGCTTGCGACTTGTAACGCTCGCGGCACTGATGGAAGCCATAAGTCCACAAGGGGAACATGGGCACATGACCAGAAAGGTGACGCATCTCTGCTATCACACCATCGGCGTCACCACCATAGATGAAGTAGTAGTCCACCAGCTTGCCTACTTCTGATTCCAATTCGATGTTGCCGGCTTTGCCCTCAGCAGGAGTGACCAATCGGGTGGGGGAGTAGTTGTCCCAATAGATGCCGTAGCCTTTGATGGTCTGGTAGAAATGAGCAAAGTCCTCAAGGTTGCTTTGTTCCATGCGACGGTTCTCACCTCGTTGACTCATCTTGCCATTTTGCAAGAGTCCCACGCCATAGATACCCTCGTCAGCCTCTACTGAGAAGGTCTGTTTCACGCGGAAGGCATCCGTGTCGGGTCCCTTCGTGATGGGTGTGAAGGTACAATCACCTTCGGAGGTGAGGAGATTGCCCTTGTTGTCGGCAAAAGAAACCTTGCCGCCTTTCACGGTCACCGTGAGTGCAGATGATTTATAGATGGTGGCATCCCCCTGCTGGGTCTTGCTCACCTTTACATTTTCAGGTTGAGCAATGACCACCAGCGATTTTTTCTCAACGCTCTGTCCGTTTTCCTTCACGATTCGGACGGTGTTGGGGGTGTAGAATTCCACTTTCTGAGCGTGTGCTGAGAAAGTGGTTGATAGAATGGAAAAGATTGAAATGAAAAATGTGAGTTTCTTTTTCATAATTGTATAGTTTTGGTGAATAATTTTTCGGTTGCAAAGTTAGTCCATTTATTTGATTAGCGGGGAATGATGAGGAAGATTCAACAGAACACTATGGTTGATTTTGGATAGTAATCTCGTTGATTCAACAGAATACTATGGTTGATTTTCCCGTAGATCAGAGGGGTTCTTGCCTAAATCTTCTTGAAAGCATTTTGCCATGTAGCTGGCGGAACTGAACCCCGATTGCTCTGCCACTTCTGCCATCGTGAGTTTTCCTTCCCTGATGAGTTGGGCGGCATGTTCGACACGAATGCCACGCATGAAAGCAGTAGGAGTCTTGCCAATCATGACAGTCATCTTCTTGTAAAGTCCCGTGCGATCCATACAAAGGTCTTGAGCGAGTCGTTCTACCGTATAGTTGGAGGTAGAAAGGTTTTGTTCTACCAATTGGGTGGCACGATTAATGAGTTCGTGGTCAATGGGGGATGATGTTTGTGTTGAGGGTTGAACGCCAAGAGAGATAAGGTTATTCTTTCTTCGTTTGAGCCAGAACCATAGGAGGATGATGAGGCATATTACTGCGATGGCAATCGCCCAGATGATTCCGACGGGAAGGTGCAGTCCATGAAGGGATGCGGATTCTGTTGAAGAAGCAGGGCTTCCTTTCAATAGTCCATGGTCATAGGAACCTACCCACACATTGCCGTCACGGTCGGTGTAGATGGTGTTGAGGCGGCTGGAGGAGATGTAGGAGCCGTCTGTCAACATCACCTGCCCTATTTGTTCGACCTTGCGTGAATTGAGATCAATCTTCCACATTCCGTCACGACTAACAATATAGGCGGTGTTGGCGTCAGTCATGGAGATGGTATGCAGTCGGTTGGCACGAAAAATTTCTGTCCATTGTTGTGTTCTCGTGTCAAATTCAAGACAAAGCCTTTGGTCGATGAGCTGGTAAAAGCGTTCGCGCAGGGTGTCGGTGATGACAAGTGAGGTGATAGCAGTGGAATCGAGCGATGCTTGAACGGAGTAGCACAGGTGATTGCCCTCATGACAGGTCACTTCGCCGTTGGCATAAAAACGATATTGTTTCCCATGTAGGGTCTTGAGATCGAGTAAAAGGTGTGTGGTGTCTTGTTGAATGAAGAATACATCGCCTTGATCATCCACATAGACATCGTCAGCGCTATCGGGCAGACAGTCGGCGACGGGTCGAAGTTGGGCATCGTAACACCAAAGTTTTTGATAGTCCTTGACCCACAATCGATTTTCTCGGTCGGAATATACGTGATAGGCTCCCTGATACCCCTTCAGCGGTATGGAAGTGAGGTTGTCTTTGGGGATACTTTGGCAATTGCTTCCGTCCCAAAGGTCAATGCTGTGTGGAGTAGTTGCGACGATTCTGCCATCGTGCAGTTGTAGGATGTGCAGGATGCAATTGTCGCTAAGTCCGTCGGACGTGTCAATGAAGGAAAATACAAACTGTTGCGCCCAACAGGTGATGGAGCACAATAGTGCGATGATATGTAGATACGTCCGTCTCAATTATCTCTTTATTGTGTTTGATAAAGTTTGTGCAAAGTTACGAAAAGAAAGTGAAAAGTGACCTAATAATCATGATTTTTTCGCTTCTCACTCTTCACTTCTCATATATTTTTTGTACCTTTGCAGCCGATTTGAAAAAGTTGACCGTTAATAGTTGACAAAGAACAGTTGGAACGGCAAGAGACAACAACATTATAATATAGTATATGAAGAAGCAACTGAAGAAGGTGCTTGTCTTGGGCTCAGGCGCCCTGAAGATTGGACAGGCAGGCGAGTTCGACTACTCGGGTAGTCAGGCTCTGAAGGCACTTCGTGAGGAAGGCATCCGGTCGGTGCTGGTGAATCCGAACGTGGCAACTATTCAAACGAGTGAAGGTATTGCGGACAAGGTCTATTTCTTGCCGGTCAATACCTTTTTTGTTACTGAAATCATTAAGAAGGAGCGTCCTGACGGCATCCTCTTGGCATTCGGCGGTCAAACAGCGCTGAACTGCGGTACGGAACTGTTCCAGAAGGGTATCTTGAAGGAGTATGGCGTGGAGGTGCTGGGTACCAGCGTCGAAGCCATCATGAACACGGAGGACCGCGACCTCTTCGTGAAGGAGCTGAACAAGGTGAATTTGAAGGTGCCTGTGTCACAGGCTTGCGAGACGATGGAGGAGGCAGTCGCTACAGCTCGTCGCATCGGCTACCCCATCATGATTCGTTCTGCTTATGCATTGGGCGGTCTTGGTTCTGGTGTGTGTCCTGACGAGGAAACCTTTGTGAAGATTGCTGAGTCAGCCTTCACGTTTGCGCCCCAGGTGCTCGTTGAGGAGAGTCTGAAAGGCTGGAAGGAGATTGAGTTCGAGTGCATCCGCGATGCCAACGACCATTGCTTCACAGTGGCTTCGATGGAGAACTTCGACCCACTTGGCATTCATACAGGTGAATCTATCGTGGTGGCTCCAACTTGCTCATTGACTGACGAGCAAGTGAAGATGTTGCAGGACATCACCATCAAGTGTGTGCGTCACCTCAACATCGTGGGTGAGTGCAACATCCAGTTTGCCTTCAACGCCTTCACCAACGATTACCGCATCATCGAAATCAATGCGCGTCTCTCCCGTTCTTCAGCTTTGGCATCAAAGGCAACGGGTTATCCCCTCGCTTTCGTGGCTGCCAAGATCGCTCTTGGCTATACGCTCGACCAGATTGGCGAGATGGGTACGACCAACTCTGCATACGTGGCTCCATCGCTCGACTACCTCATCTGCAAGATTCCACGTTGGGACTTGACCAAGTTCGTGGGTGTAAGCCGCAAGATTGGCTCCAGCATGAAGTCTGTGGGCGAAATCATGTCTATCGGCCGTACCTTCGAGGAACTCATCCAGAAGGGTCTTCGTATGATTGGTCAGGGCATGCACGGATTCGTGGGCAACGACCACACGAAGTTCGACAACCTCGATGAGGAACTGGCGAACCCAACCGACCTGCGTATCTTCGCTATCGCACAGGCTTTGGAAGAAGGCTACACCATCGACCGCATCTATGAACTCACCAAGATTGACCCTTGGTTCATCGAGCGTCTCAAGAATATCGTTGACTACAAGCATAAGTTGGAAACCTACAATGCCATTGAGGAAATTCCAGCTGACGTGATGCGTCAGGCCAAGATTTATGGATTCTCTGACTTCCAGATTGCCCGCTTCGTGTTGAAAGACCATGAGAGCAACATGGAGAAGAATAACCTTGCTGTGCGCGCTTATCGCAAGAAACTCGGCATCCTGCCAGCCGTTAAGCGTATTCCTACAGTGGCCAGCGAGCATCCCGATTTGACCAACTATCTCTACATGACCTATTCTGTAGAAGGCTACGACATCAACTACTATAATAATGAGAAGTCTGTCGTTGTGCTTGGCTCAGGTGCTTACCGTATCGGTTCTTCCGTCGAGTTTGACTGGTGTTCGGTCAATGCCATCACGACGGCAAGGAAACTGGGCTACAAGTCCATCATGATCAACTACAATCCTGAGACCGTATCGACTGACTACGATATGTGCGACCGCCTCTACTTCGACGAACTTTCCTTCGAGCGTGTGCTCGACGTGATTGACTTGGAGAATCCACGTGGCGTCATCGTTTCTGTGGGTGGTCAGATTCCTAACAACTTGGCCATGAAACTCTATCGTCAGAGCGTGCCAATCTTGGGTACCAGCCCTGTCAGCATCGACCGTGCTGAGAACCGCAACAAGTTCTCTGCTATGCTCGACCAACTCGGCATCGACCAGCCTCAGTGGAGCGCGCTGACCAGCATGGATGACGTGAAGGCTTTCGTGGAGCGTGTGGGATTCCCTGTGCTCGTGCGTCCTTCTTACGTGCTTTCAGGTGCAGCCATGAACGTCTGCTACGATTATGAGGAGTTGGAACGCTTCCTCCAGATGGCCAGCGAGGTCAGCAAGGAATATCCAGTGGTCATCTCTCAATTCATGCAAGAGACCAACGAGGTGGAATTCGATGCAGTGGCACAGAACGGCGAGGTGGTTGAATACGCCATCTCTGAGCACGTTGAGTTTGCTGGTGTACACTCAGGCGACGCTACGATGGTGTTCCCTGCTCAGCAAATCAGCTTTGCCACTATCCGTCAGATCAAGAAGATCAGCCGTGCCATCGCTAAGGAATTGAACATCTCTGGTCCGTTCAATATCCAGTATCTCGCCAAGGGACGCGATGTGAAGGTCATCGAGTGTAACCTCCGTGCCTCACGTTCTTTCCCATTTGTCAGCAAGGTGCTCAAGCGCAACTTCATCGACACAGCCACGCGCATCATGCTCGATGCTCCTTACACTAAGCCAGACAAGAGCGAGTTCGACATCGACCGCATGGGTGTGAAGGCCAGCCAGTTCTCCTTCGCTCGTCTGCAGAATGCTGACCCTGTGTTGGGTGTCGATATGAGTAGTACTGGTGAGGTTGGTTGTATGGGCGACACCTACGAAGAGGCGCTCCTCAACTCCATGATTGCGACTGGTTATAAGATTCCATCTAAGGACAAGGCCATCATGATTTCCTCTGGTGGTACCAAGGAGAAGGTGGCGATGCTCGATGCAGCCCGTGCCCTTGTGGAGAAAGGCTACACCATCTGTGCCAGCGAGGGAACCGCCAAGTTCCTCAACGACAACAACGTCAAGGCTACAGTTGTAGGATGGCCAGATGAGGAAGGTGGTGACAAGCCCAACGTGATGAAGATGATTGCCGACCACAAGTTCGACCTCATCGTCAATATCCCCAAGAACCACTCCAAGCGTGAGCTCACCAACGGTTATCGCATCCGTCGTGGTGCCATCGACCACAACATTCCGCTCATCACCAACGCCCGTCTTGCCTCCGCCTTCATCGAGGCCTTCTGCGAGAAAGGCATGGAAGACCTGCAAATCAAGTCTTGGCAAGAGTATGACGCTTGATTGTTGAATCGATAATCAACGAAGAAACACATAATTCAAGTTTCGCAGGTGCTCAACTTGTGGAAGTTAGAGGAGTTAAAGAAGTTATCGAAGTTAACGACGATACTCATCACCAGCAGTAATGCATTCGTCGAGCGCAGCGATAACTTCTCGGACTTCGATAACTTCGAGCGCAGCGATAACTTCCGAAAGTTAAAACACTTAATAATAAAGGTGAGCACTCATCCGAATGCTCACCTTTTTCATTTGTATTTGAACAGAATTACTTCACCCACACTTTCTTCACTTGTCCGTCGCTCATCTTGATAAGATTGAATCCCTTTTGAGGTGCAGACAGTTGGATGCCATCAAGCGTGTAGTAGGTGAATGGAACAGATTCCATATCAGTCGTTTCCAACTCTTCCACGCCAGTGGTGTTACCAGTATTGATGAAATAGGGATCAGATGCCTCTGACTGATTACGGCTATAGTCGATGGTTTTTACTTTATACTGATAGCTGCGACCTCCCTTCACGTCATAGTCAATAAATTCCGTCTTATCTATCATACGTCCTATGACATTCCAGGAAGTGCTATTTGCTCCTTCTGCCCTCAACACCACATATCCGGCAACGTCAGTTGAACTGCTTGCTGTCCATGACAGTTTCAAACTTCCAGACTGCTCCTCTACTTCCAGGGCTGTCGGAGCAGCTGGTACATCCTTTTCCAAAGAAGCATCTGCTGGAATGAATCTCCACTTCTGCAAGTCGTTGCCAGTGAAATTCTGTGTCAGCACAGCTCCCAGAGAACTTGTACCTGTGACTCCCAGATAAAGCCCTGAATGACGTGATCGTATATAATAGTAACCCTTTTCGGCATATTCCAAGAACCACTGCTCGTAGGTGTCTCCATCACCTCTCGATATGACAATATTTGCACCAGTAGAAGTGCTCTGGTCTTTAAGGCTTATAATATGGTAGTCATGTCTCTCACTGCGTATGATATAGTATTCGAAGTCACCACCATTATTATTTGCTACAGGCTCGAATATCCAGCTCTGATAGTTGTTCGAAGCAGTTCCATCATAGCTTCCCTTATTGATGACCGTTCCATCCGCATCATTCTTTGCCGTGAAACAATATTTGCATGCCTTGTTCTGTATGACAAGACTACGATCGGTATATATGGGTTCTATTGGTGTATCTTCACCTTCCCACGCCGACTGTTGTGCAAACGATGTTGCCGGCACCATGCCCAACAATATCGCTGTGATAAAAATACCTACAGATTTCTTCATATAAGTTTAGTCGATTTATAATTAGTATTTTAACTTCCCAAAGTCAAAAATGGAGCCCGTGCAGCGATGATGTTGCACGGGTTCTTTTTTATAAAAAATCTACAAATTTGGGATGGATTTGTATGATTTCTCCACGTAGTGGACTCAAAAAAAGAACAAAAATTCGTAAGTTTGCAGTCGAAAAGAATACTATTGTTTTACAGTCGTGTTAAAAAAACGAGATATTTATGAAAAAAACTAACTTGGCAAGAGTGCTTGGAACTCTATTTGCCGTGCTCACTTCTGTTGGCATGTGGGCACAAACACCGCTTCTGACATCTGGCAAATGTAGCTGGAATTCCGACCGCAATGGTACTGTCTGGTCATTCGACGAATCCACCAATACCCTGACGATTAGTCCGGAAGATGGGAACAGCGCAAGCGGAATAAGAAGTTATTATGAAGAATATGGGTATGAAGAGTATGACGGTTGGGTTTCAGAAGACCCTCCCGCTCCATGGCGCAAGTACATCGACTACGAGGGTAACTTGCACAATGGTCCCGATGAACTGATTCAGCACATCGTGGTGGAGGATGGTGTGCGGTCTATAGGTGCGTACGCTTTCTATGGTCTTGTCAATCTGGAAACCGTCACGCTGGCTTCTACGGTCACCTCTATCGGGTTTTACTCCATGCAGAATGACCCGAGTCTGACGTCTGTGATCATTCTCTGCCCGAAGATGCTTGACTATTACGATGAGCCCTTTGATGAAAACAACCTGCTCACACTCTATGTCATCCAGCAACAAGTGGGAAATTACACTAACTCTTATTCTGATATCAACGTGGAGGGTTTCCTGCTGAAGGGCAACGGCTACAAGGCAACCGTTGACGAGGCATCTCGTGAGTTGCTGGATGTGAAAAATGGCAATTATGGACACAATTATTGCACATTGACGCTCAACGGCGACCACACCGCCACCATCAATGGGAAGGACTACACCATCAAGGGGGGTACAGAGATCTGGCCATCTGCTTACAATGGTGTGATCAAGGAGGACACGCAAGAGGCGATGAGATACGAAGAAGTGACTGAAACGGGCGAGTACCGCTACGATCTCCATGTGGGGGATATGTTTACTGACGAGGCAAATGAAAACACCCCTTCTGAGCTCTTCACGGTGACCAACACTCCGACTGAAGGTGAGGGCTGGGCATTCGATTTCGACAATGAAACCTTGACCATCAGTGGCAATGTGACGGACGAGCCTTGGAAGCCTTTTGCAGGCTTCATCCAACACGTGTATGTGGAGGAAGGTGTGACCCAGCTGCCTGCTGATGCCTTTTCCAAGAATAATGCATACAATCTTTTTGAGGTCATCCTACGCAGCACTACTATGGTGGATCTGAATGGCGCGTTTACTGGAACAACTGCAGTTTGGGATGAAGAGCATGGGGGGTACATAAGCAAGGACTATCTGGCGTATGACATCTACGTGCCAAGCAGCCTGCTGGCCACCTACCAAACCACCTATGCCGACCTGCTGAGCATAGAGGACGAATCCAAGTCTTTCCTGCCGAGCGACATTTCAGTCACACTTCCGGCATCGGGCGTGATGGCTTTCTCTGCCTCAGCCAACCTTGATTTCACCCACTGCGAGGGTCTGAAGGCATACGTCGCATCAGAGTTCGTCCCGTCTGCAGGAAAACTGCTGATGGAACCTGTGACGCTGATAAGTGCATTGGAGGGTATGGTGCTGAAGGGTACTCCTGGTACCACATACAACATTGAGAAGAGCTGGAGTCCGAATTGGGTGCATAATCAGCTGAAGGCAGACACCGGGGACATTGACCCGTCACTGAACCCGTATTACGTTTACCTGAAGCTCGAAGGCACCGAGTTCAAGCCATTCACTACAACAACCAATGTGAAGGGTCAGGCATATCTTCAGATTGAAAATGAAACCTACGAGGGTGCCAAAAAGCCCATCACCATGCTCTTCACCGATGAGGAAGCGGTGACGGAGGGTGACATCTATTATGACGACTGCCACTGGTCTTACGACGCAGACACGAAGACCTTGACCATCAGCGGTGAGGATACAAGAACAGGAGACTTCGCCAAGGAGTATGTCCCCGGCTCATCCCGGAATGTTGCACCATGGCGCACTTATACGACGTCAGCGGGTGTGAAGCACCTGGGCGTTGAAGATGGCATCGAGCACATCGTGGTGAAGGAAGGTGTCACAGACATTGGCGAATATGCCTTCTACGGACTCAAGAACTTGGAGGACGTCACGTTGGCAAGTTCAGTTGAAAGCATTGATTTTGGTGCTCTGCAGGGATGCCCCAAACTGAAGACGGTGGTATCTTTATATCGGTACAGCATCTATATGAGAACGGATGCTGACACCTATAGCGTGGCCAACGTGGGTGAAACCTATTATGTGCCCAACTTCCGAAAGGAATACGTCACGAACATGCTTGCAGACTTCGACAACGTCAAGGTGGAGGGCTTCGACCTGACCGGCGGTACGCTGAAGGTGGACTTCACCGAAAATCCGCTGACATGGGACACCGACCACTTTACAGGCGAAATCCACATGCTTGGCCATACCGGATACAATCTATATGTTGAAGGCGCAAAGACAACCATCAATGGCGTTGACTACCCTTACGAAAACGGTATCACGTTAAGTTATGCCGATATACGCTATCGGAAGGACAATCAGGATCCCGACCTGTGGGGGAGTGAAGTGACCCAACCTGGCAACTATTATGTGAAAGCAACCGTTCCAGGACTCTTTACCGACGAAGCAAAGAACACAGCCATCTCGGAGCACTATGCCGAAGTCTATGTGGCTGACACCGAAGGTGAGGGCTGGGCATTCGATTTCGACAATGAAACCTTGACCATCAGCGGCGATGTGACCGGCGAGCCGTGGGAGGTGTTCAAGCATGATATATACACGGTGGTGGTGGAGGAAGACGTCACCCAATTGCCAGAAAATGCTTTCCGCGGCTACCGTATCGCCCGTGCCCTCATCAAGGGTGCAGATGTGAACCTGAACAAGGCATTCCTTGGTACGGATTATGTATATGATTACGAAGTTTATGATTATGTACAAAAAGACGTACTTGCTACCGACCTCTACGTACCTGCCGCCAGCGTGGCATCCTACAACGAGGCTTATGCATCCTATTTGGTGGCAGATGGAGGTGAAATCCTCTCATTCGAAGTCAGCATCGACATCACGGACGCATCGGAAGGTGTCATCGCCTACTGCAATAATTATAACCTCGACCTCTCTGACTGCGAAGGACTGCAGGCTTACGCCATCACCGACTTCAATCCTGCCACTGGCGCACTCACCCTCCAGCCCGCGACGAAACTGGGATCGGGGAGTGGATTCCTGCTGATGGGCAAAACAGGCACCTATACCGCAAAGCTGACTTTTGAAAACGTTTACTACTATAACAACATGCTCAATGGATGGAGTTATGTCGAACCTGAAGAAGACTATGGATTAGTGATATATATCAACCTCACACTCGAGGGTTCAGGTGCAGCGCGTGGATTCTACCCAATCACAGAGGAAGGTAGACTTCCTGATCATGTGGCACATATGAGCGTCAATAAGGATGACTTCGAGGCATGGAAGGCACTTGGTCATGACATGATTCCTCTGAAGTTTGAGGTTGCAACTGACATCAACGACATCGAGGTGGCACCGGCTCCTGCTGATGACGCATGGTATACGCTCAACGGCATGAAGCTGGAGAGCAAACCAACGGAGAAGGGTGTGTATATTTATAATGGACGTAAAGTTGTGATTAAGTAATGGAGTTAAAGGAGTTAAAGAAGTTATCGAAGTTCATGAAGTTATCACTTCGTTCGACGAATGTGATGCTGGTGGCAAAGTATCGTCGTTAACTTCGAGCGAAGCGCTGACTTCGATAACTTCTTTAACTTCAACAAAGTGAAGCTTGCGAAACTTATATAACTAATAATCATGAAAACCTTACAAATCATTAACGACATAACACTTGCTTATCAACGGAATGCCAATTCATACCCCTTGGCGATTTCGCCCAAGTCAATGAGGTTCTTGTACCTGTCGCCGTTCTCCACGATCGCCATCGCCCAGACAAGCATCACCACATTGTAGGGGTCGCCATCGCTGGGTTGCACGGCGATGATGTCCGTTTCCCTCAGTCCTGTCAGGCTGCACACCCTCTGGATGTACCCTCTGGTGTTGTTGCCATCGTCAGGTGGCGCCAGCAAGGTGCTCAAGCGCAACTTCATCGACACCGCCACTCGCATCATGCTCGACGCTCCTTACACGAAGCCCGATAAGAGCGAGTTCGACATTGACCGCATGGGTGTGAAGGCCAGCCAGTTCTCCTTCGCTCGTTTGCAGAATGCTGACCCAGTGCTGGGTGTGGATATGAGCAGTACTGGTGAGGTGGGTTGTATGGGCGATACCTACGAAGAAGCGCTCCTCAACTCCATGATTGCGACTGGCTATAAGATTCCATCCAAGGACAAGGCCATCATGATTTCCTCAGGTGGCACCAAGGAGAAGGTGGCGATGCTCGATGCAGCCCGTGCCCTTGTGGAGAAAGGCTACACCATCTGCGCCAGTGAGGGAACTGCCAAGTTCCTCAACGACAACAACGTCAAGGCTACAGTCGTAGGATGGCCAGATGAGGAAGGTGGTGACAAGCCCAACGTGATGAAGATGATTGCCGACCACAAGTTCGACCTCATCGTCAATATCCCCAAGAACCACTCCAAGCGTGAGCTCACCAATGGTTATCGCATCCGTCGTGGTGCCATCGACCACAACATTCCGCTCATCACCAACGCCCGTCTTGCCTCCGCCTTCATCGAGGCCTTCTGCGAGAAAGGCATGGAAGATTTGCAGATCAAGTCTTGGCAAGAGTATGACGCTTGATTGTTGAATCGATAATCAACGAAGAAACACTTAATAATAAAGGTGAGCACTCATCCGAATGCTCACCTTCTTCATTTGTATTTGAACAGAATTACTTCACCCAAACTTTCTTCACTTGTCCGTCGCTCATCTTAATAAGATTGAATCCCTTCTGAGGTGCTGACAGTTGGATGCCATCAAGCGTGTAGTAGGTGAATGGAACGGATTCCATATCAGTCGTTTCCAACTCTTCCACACCATTGATGATACCAGTGTTGATTAAATACTCATCCAGCATGACAGAAGAGAGGTTGGGCTTCGTCACCATACAATTTGCTAACGAAATCTGAGCATTCTCATCTGGAGCCATATCATAATCCGTTGTCAATGCCACAGTAATGATGGATCCTCCAGTCTTGTTGAAGCAAGCGTTGTCGTCGGCATAGCATGCCACGCTGATGGTCTTCCCGTCTTCCTGCATGGCTGCCTTCAGATTATGTGTGGTGGCAGTTGCATTGCCAAGTGCCACGATGGGTTTGCCGTTTTCGTCAATGGCAACTCGCACACCCTCTGGAACTTTGATGTCGAACGATGCAGCCGTGTAGTCAGCCACGCCACTCATGTCAACACTCATCGTCGTGTTTTCACCAGCCGTGATGCTGAGGTTCTTTTCCGTGGTGAATTCAGGAACTACAGCAGCGGCATAACGAGCGCGTTCTTTTGCTGAGAAAGGTCTGAATTGCCCAGTGATGATATAGTTCACCAATGCCACGATGTCATCAATGAGCGTCTTTCCATCGCCAGTGAAGTCCGTTGCGGGCTTCTCCTCAGCCTCTTCTTCAGAGACCTCTTCATTCAAGATCACAGCTGTAGCCACAGTCTGCACATCATCGTTATTCAGCGTACCATCCATATCCACATCACCAGGCACGGCATCTTCCATAACAGGTGAGATGGAAATCTTGGCAATACGCAAGACATTAGAATACCATTCCTTATCTTTATTTAAAACCGCTGGGTTAAGTTGTAGCACATCTGCGATGTTCGCCTCATCGTGTGTGTCAATCTGGAATGTGAAGGTTTCCAATTTTTGACCGCCATATACAAAGATGAAGTCAGGAGCTTCTTCTGTAGATGTTTGTGGATTAGCAATTTGCGTCCCTTTCGCAACTCCATTTCGATGCACATACAATCTGAATCGGTTGGGACGTGTGTCCTCAACATCTTCTGTGTTGGGTGCGATGGTTACTGATACGTTGTAAAGTCGATTAGGCAATAGCGTGAATGGCAGATCGTAACCAACTTTAGAACTGGTAATAGTAGGCGTCGTTTTAATATACTTATTTCCTTCTATTCCATACGAGGCGGCACATTTTACAGAATCAATCGTACATCCACTTGTATAATCCCAATTAGGATTTCCCAAATCAATGTCTGCCGATGCTTTCAGCATGTTGGGAATCATATCTTCACAAACTTTGTCAACTACATATACATCTCCTTCCTCACAATCATTGTAATAAGCCACAGAGTGTGCCTTCATCATATCGGCCTCTGCTGGGGTGAGATGACGGAACCATTCTGTTGTCAACAATTTCTTCACAAACTGAGAAGGCTCTTCACCCAAAATGTCCTTATATTTATCGCAAAGAGCCAGCCAAGCAGCTTCTGTCGGCAAAATGAATGACAAGGAGTCTGTGTCATAATACCAATTGCCAAACACCTCCTGAGCAGCCAGAGAAGGACGGGTCCACTGAGTGGTGAATGATTTCTCCGAGCCGAAAATTGTATCCTCTGAAACAATGGCGTATGGTTTAATGTAGTAAGTGGTATGAGGTCTCAATTCTGTAACAGTCATTGCATACATATCATTTTCATCAAAGTCAATGTCCGTGAGAGAGAAGCAATGTCTGTCTTTCGCGGATTGCCTATATACAGCCTCTGTTCCTTTTACATTAATCACCTCGTCCGTATTCCGTTCTCCAGCTTGTTCCGAGATGTAGAAGCCGCATTTGGGAATACAATTCTTGTTGGTCGCTTTCATGACAAACGACATACTTGTAGCTTTCACTTCCGTTGGTTTGATGGTCAAGTCACCATTCTGTTCATCTCCTTTTGGTTGTCCCCAGAAAGAGATCTCAATATTTTTGTCGTACATGAACTCGATGTTCCCTTCGTCGGTTTCCACCACCAGCAACGACTGAGCAAATGTGGTCAATGCCATCAGCGCACTGGTCAAAGTCAATATATATCTTTTCATAATGCTTCTTTTGTTAGTCGGTTAAAAATGTTCTCATCATTTTCATTTGCTCCATACATGATTCTTGTTCTCTTTTTATTCTTGTATAAGTGGCTTATAAGTATAGGTGAATTGATTCTCTGCATCAAAAATCAGCGGATCCTCAATAGCGTGAATGACAACAAATGAAGAGTTGTTCAACCTCATGGTGTTTGGATTCACAAATTGCCTCCTGCTATCTTCGTCAGTGAACCAGTATTCGCGTGCCATCAGGTTATATGCACCTTCTTTAATGACAACCTTGGTCGTAGTTCCGTTGCAGTCGGTGACAGACATTTGACCATTCTTCACTTGAACACTCAATTTATATGGACGTCCAGGAGTATAATCGCCATTCCATGTCTCCTCGTCTGTTGTTTCATCCAGACTAATAACCTTAATCAGCTTAGTCTTAGCCGTGTTGAAAACACCTGCAGTCTCCACATTAACAAAGACGGCGTTGTCCTGAATGTGATACTTCACGAAATCAAGCATCACCTCTCGAATAGAGTCTGCACGAGATTGAGCAGTACCCATAAGGTCATTTTCATCATCATACAATTCGGCGGCTTCCAAATCTTCAAGTGTCGGAAGTCCTGCTGCGAAGGCCTTATCCATCGCTTCATTTGTCGGTGCATAAATCGTATAGTGGTAATTGTTCAGCAGATAGGTAGCCTTTCTGGTCCTTGAGTCTTCTGCACCAATCATACCGGCATCTTTCTCATTATAGAGGTTACCATAAGTTTGGTCAGCAGCTCGCCATCCATTCTTTGAATTAACAGGGCTAATAGCGCATGCATCTACAATATCAAAGAATTTCTCGAAAATAGCCTCGCCATCCACTTCTGTATCATGCAGAGTCTTGGCAACAGAATTAGGTGTGCCCATGACTGGTTCGTCGGTTAACAACAGCAAACATGTTCCCACTTGAATGGACTCTTTTACGATGATGGGATGACCGACGTTTCTTTGCAGTGAGCCATAGACTTGGTAAGAATTTCCTTTTCTTTCTATTTGAACGAAATTATTCCCTCTCGTTTTATAGAAAATCTTATTTTCAGAATATGGTTCCATAATGATACTATTATCAAGCAGATCTTTTATACGATTACTAATGCATCCATTACCAATACCAGAGAGAGTCATAACAGAATTACCTTGTTTCGTGAAAGTGCCATCCTCATTTTCATCACAGTCATAAACATAGGCATTAAGCTGTGACTGACCATCAAGTTTAAACTCCCACATCTTCTTTACTGTCTGTCCGTAAGAAACCAGGTCAATATAGGACTTAAGTGCTTCATCTGTTGGAATGATGGCAATAGTTGGAATAAACTCTTGCTTCAAATAAATATCATAATTCGTTTTAGTTAACACTTCTGACATGATTTCTGCATTCTTACTTTGTAGAATGGGAATGATATCGTTTTGTGCTGAAATAAAGTGACAAGTCCAACACAATATACATATAATTATTACTCTTTTCATCTTTTCTATATTTATTTTATTATTCTTTCAATTAATTACCATGGACTTTCTGGATAAAAATCATTATCGTAAACCGTAGATGGGACAAGTTCTATATAATCAAAATCAAACTCACAGTTCTCAGATAACATTTGTTTCATCCTTAAATAGTGATCAGACTTACCATCTGTGGTAAAAGTTCCAACGACCCTACGGATGGTGTTTGGAAGGTCACGCATACTGTTTGCCGATGCATCGAAGGATGATCTTGATCCTGGAGTATAGCATTTCGGCCCCATCATCCAACCCAAGTTATGAATAGATTGATCGAACGCAGTGATAGCCTCGTCATCACCCATTTGGGAATCGTGATTGTTTGAGTTTCCAAAGAGGGCGCCTCCACCTGGACGCATGTCTATCAAGTCTGTTGGGACGTTATCTATAAAAAATGCAACGATTCCTCTTGTGTCGAAACCTACACATGTACCAAGACGCAATTCATATTTACCTGCCGGCAATGAAGGGAGCTTTATCTTTGTATCAAATTTACCTTTCAAAATTACTTCATCACCTTCGTATGACCAGAAGTAAAGACTTCGACTACGCACATGCATGTGTGTATCATCATTGTACTCAAAATTACGCACAAAACCAGGCTTAAAACCAACACTACGGTTGTTATTTGCAGCAGGGTCATTATTGTTTTTGGCAAGGTCGTATCTCAAATTGCCCCCCCAAGTGTGACCACGTGCCACCTCGCCATCCGTCAACTTTGTCATAAAGTCTGGAGACAAGGTCGTCGCATCCAGTCGGATACGGTCGTTGCATACAACTTGCTGCATGGTTATGTCGTAAGCAACGATATCATTTATATAATGATAGATGCCATTCAACGCAGTATTGGATACATGCATCTCTTTCGGTTGAAACACCTTGGCGCCAGGAACATACGCACCTCGTTCGTCAGCATGATCCCGAACACCCCGACGATTCACATATAGTCCTACCTTCGGACCGCTTGGGAAAGAAAATTTCATGATGGAATGAGGCATCAAAGTTCCATACCAATCACAGATATCATACTTCATACGGTTGAAATTATACTGCAGTTGATTATTATCCATTGCCGTCAAACTGTAATAGTCACCATATCGGTCAATCACATGATAGGAAATGAACCTGTTCAATGCATTGCGACGGTCTGTTTCGTCGGTCACATTACTGTCCTCAGGATACATCGGATCATACAATTCATGTGCCTTTTGGCGCAAATCATCAAGAGAAGTGATACCATAATGCTCTTCCAAGATGGAATCTGGTACAAGAAATGCCGTGAAATTGAAATAACGCTTTACAGGGTAAGCCACATTGTCATACTCACCGCCAGAGCCATCCAGTTGTTTTGCCACAGGAATACACAACTTGGGATTTGTCCATGTACAAGAGTCTATACGATTCTGGTCATTCGACCAAGTATAACTCATGTCTATCCAGTGCTTGAGTGTATCAGCTATGTGTGTTGCTTGCAAGGCTGCATAATAAATCGACACCTTTGGGTCTCTGGAAATAGCGCTTGCCAGATGACCCTCACTCGATTCAAACGATTTCCGGATGATAGACTTAATCTTTTTCAACGGAATCATTACTCCATCGACAATAGCAATCTCTTTCGAGTCGGCATTCACACCTTCGAATGTCAAGTCCTTGACATCGAGTTCTTTCACGGTGTTTCCATAAGAAATCTTTACCTTTTCGCCATACAGGCCAAGGGTCACAACAGGTTTCTTGTCAAGACCGATTTTTGTCTGTGAGCCATTCGTGGCTGTCACCACCAATTGGCTTTGGGCACACATGAACAGACAAACCATGTGCGTTGCCATCAATAATAGAATCTTTTTCATAGTTACTGGTTTTGATAATGAATTAAATTGTCTTTCTTTTTGCTATTAAATGCTTTCCAATGGCAAAATTAATAAAAATTAATGAATCCACCAAATAATTATGGTTTTTTTTTCATTTGAACACCAAAAACGCACATAAGGAAAGCTTTCGATGTAATTCCAAAATTCTCAATGACACTCGTGGCACGTGACGCACTCATGACACGTTTTTGAAGATTTTGATTCGATTTTTGTCGATTTTGAGCGGATGCGACCAGTAATAAAAATGGTACTCGAAGCAGTTCTTTCTGGAACGCGTTCTAAATATTTTTCCGTCCCGTTGTAAAAAGTTTTAGGACGCGTCGTAGAAAAATAAGCCCTTCTATCATTCCAGAATGGCAGGTTATTCTTCAATAAGGCACGGTTATTTCTCGGCAGAGGCAGGTTATTGGGCAAATAAAAGAGGTTAATTGCTCTTTGCCAGATAGGCTTTGGCGGTGCCGAATCGGAGATAGAAATCGATGCGGACGGGGAGGTGGCGGGCATCATCGGTGACGTAGAAGCGGAGGAGTTCTTTGTCCTTGCTGGTTTCCTCGTAGTCGAGGAGGGAGAAGATGAGACAATGGTACTTCTTGCCGTCGTTGGCTTTCCAATCTTTCTTGCCACGATAGACAAGGGTCTGTTCCTCGACTTTCTTGCCTGTGGCCATAGGGAAGTGGATACGCTGACCGATTTTGTATTGGGTGGGATTGAAGGAACGGGCAAGGGAAAGGATGGAAAGCATGTCGTAGTTGCAGTCGTCAGATTCGTGGTGATGCTCTGACCATTCGCCGTGTCGATTGAGGAACTTCTGCTTCACATGACTCTTTCCGTTGGGATAGGTGTACCAGACTTCATCGACGGTGTAATGCTTGCCTTCGAGGGAGCCTTTGCGGAAATAAAGGGGTACAAGTTGGGGGGTGATGTAGGAGATGAGGGTGTCACGCATGGTGAAGACGGCGTCGCATCGTTTGTTGCTAGTGAAGAGCAGGTCGTTGCGCAGGACGGATTGTCCTTTGTAGTTAGCCGACTTCATGGTGTAGTGGGCTGCTCCACATTTCACCCAGATGAATTTCCAGTGGAAATAAAGGTCATAGGTAAGTTGTTCCCCTGCTTTGAAGGCTTTGTTTTCAGTGGGACACTGGGCCTGAACAGTTGAGAGTTGAGAGTTGAAAGTTAAGAGTGAAAGATGAAAAGTGAAAAATAGGAGTAACCCCCATCTGGATGGTAGGTAAAATAGATTTTTCGTTTTTAACTTTTCACTTTTCACTTTCATATTTCTTCCAGCAAGGTTGAATCGTTGACAAGGAGCATAATGCTGTCTGCCATTCCTTCAGCTTGCGGTTGGCCGACAGAGGAATCGGTGGTTTGGCTGTAGGACAGATAAAGGAAGGCAAACACGCATCCGAGAACCAGAATGCCGAGGAGAAGTGTGCCGAACATCATGTAACGGTTCAGCCGTGCTGCTTTGTTGTTGCGGAGACTCATATTTATTGAATTATGTATGCGAGTTTACTTCCCTAAGATTTTGTTGTACTCGGCTGGATTGTTCAGCAGTTCGATGGCGCGTTTTGTGTCATCGTCATCCTTCAGGATTTGTTCGATGGCGCCTTCCTGATAATAGTAACGACGAACGATTTCGTTGGCCATCACCTCACGGATTTCCTTTTCCTTACGATCCATTTCGCGGTCAAGGTTGTGGGCAAGTTTCTTCTCAAGGGCTTCAAATTCAGGTTTGGCGTCCTCGTAGTAGCCTTCAAATTCTGCCGACTTCTTCAAGTCAGCCAGACGTTTCTCACTCACACGATCATACTTGAAGTCGCTCTCCTTCACCATCTTCTTGAACTCGGCGTAGTCGGCATCGGTGATGGAGAAGTCCTTCACGGCAGGAATGGTGGGATGATTCTGGTAGTATTTGGTGCCCCAATCCGTCATCACATCGTCATTGGAGAGATAATAAACAATGTTAGCGACGGTGTCGTGCTTCACTTCGATGTCAGGCTTGATGCCGTTGCCTTCCGTCACTTCACGCCCACCAGCAGTATGGAAAATCTGCTTGATGCTGTCGGCCTTTGTGTCCACACGCTTACCTGTGGCACGATAGATTTCGGCGGCCTCACGCAGTTTCTTATAGTCAATCTTCTGGATGCAGCGTCCTGAGGGCAGGTAGTACTTGGCTGTGGTCAATTTGATGCTGCCATTGTAGGGCAGTTCGCGAGAACTCTGAACGAGTCCTTTGCCATAGGTGTCGCAACCGACAATGACAGCACGGTCGAGGTCTTGCAGGGCACCCGACACAATTTCAGCAGCACTGGCCGTATTGTCATCCACCAGCACAGCCAAAGGGATGTCGAGGTCAAGCGGTTCGTTATTGGTTTTGTAAGAGAAATTGGCTGCCACCATCTTACCTTTGGTCTCCACAATCTTCGTGTTCTTGGGTACAAAGAGGTTGACCATATCAATTGCCTCGTTCAGCAAACCGCCGCCATTGTTGCGCAAGTCGATGATGAGTTTCTTGGCTCCTTTCTCCTTCAATGAGATGATGGTTTTGCGCATGTCCTTGGTACACCCCTCCGTGAATTCTTTCAGGAAGATGTAGCCAGCATCGCCCATCATCCCAGAGTAGGGGATAGCTGGAACCTTGATGTTTCGGCGTGTAATCTTGAAATCACGTGTCTTCTTCTCTCCCGGACGCTGCACTTGCAGCATGAAGGTTGTACCTGGTTCACCACGTAGCAGTTCGCTCACCTCCGATGTATTCATGCCCTTCAGGTCTTTGTCGTCAATCTTCAACAAGACGTCACCCACCTGTAAGCCCACTTCGGCAGCGGGCATGTCAGCGTAAGGCTCCTGAATGATGACTGTAGAGTCTTTTCGCATGCGGATGATAGAACCGATGCCACCATACTTGCCTGTCGTCATCATCTTCAGTTCGCCCATATCCTCTTCTGGGTAGAACTTCGTGTAGATGTCCAGTTCCTGCGTCATGGCATCAATGCCCACACGGATGATCTTGTCGGCCTCCAGTGAATCCACATAGAAGATGTCCAACTGACGGTAAATGCTGTTGAAGATGTCCAGATTCTTTGCCACAGAGAAGTTGTGCTCCAGTTGTGCAAAGGCTGAAGACAGCGAGAACGAAAAAACTAAAAGTACAAATATCTTTTTCATATTGAATTATCTATTTGTGTGCAAAGGTACGAAAACTAAAAAGTAAAAACTAAAAACTATAAGTTAAAGTATGTTTTGAACCACAAAAAAGGGCGAGTTAATAAAACTTTTAGTTGTTAGTTTTTAATTTTTAGTTTAGAATGCATATCTTTGCACCTATGGAAGAAAAAGAGCAGCAACGTCTGATTCGTCGATACTATCAGTATCTGAAACTGGAGAAGGGGAGTTCGCCCAACACCATTGATGCCTATATGCGCGACCTCGACAAGTTTCTTCGTTTCATCAAGGACGAAGGGAAGGATTTCATGTCCATCCAGTTGGAGGACATCCATCATTTCTCGGCTCTTATGATGGATGTGGGCATCCATTCTGTCTCTCTTTCTCGCATTCTTTCAGGTGTGAGAAGCTTTTACCATTTCATGGTGCTCAGCGATGTGCTGGAGGTCAATCCCACTGAACTGCTCGAATTTCCCAAGAAACCACAACACCTGCCTGATGTGCTGTCTGTGGATGAGATTGATGCCATCGAATCCGTCATTGACCTCAGCCAACCCGAAGGACAGCGCAATAAAGCCATCATTGAGACTCTTTTCTCCTGCGGGCTCCGAGTCAGCGAACTCGTCAATCTGAAACTCAGCAACCTTTTCCTTGAGGAAGAATTTATCAAGGTGGAGGGTAAGGGTTCTAAACAACGGCTTGTGCCCATCTCTGAGAAAGCCATCCACGAGTTGAATCTTTACTTCATTGACCGCAATCTCCTACCGATTCCTCTCGAATACCAAGATTATGTGTTTGTCAGCCATCGACGCAAGAAACCCCTGACTCGTGTGATGGTGTTCTTGATGATTAAAGACCTCGTGGAGAAAGCAGGCATCCAGAAGACGGTCTCGCCTCATACCTTCCGCCATTCTTTTGCCACCTCGTTGCTCGAAGGAGGTGCCAACCTGCGTGCCATTCAAGCGATGCTCGGACATGAATCGATTGCCACCACGCAAATTTACACCCACATTGACACCACCCATCTGCGTGAGGAAATCTTGGAGCATCATCCAAGAAATAGGGGAATTGTGAGTTAAAAATATGATTTATGAACGAAAAATAGATGTTTTGTCAATTAAAATATGTACCTTTGTCGCCTAAACTAAGAAGAACCCTATAAGATGGAAGAACTAATATTATTGCGAATCACAGGAGAAGACCGCCCAGGGTTAACGGCAAGTATCATGGATATTTTGTCACGATACGATGTGGATATTCAGGACATCGGACAGGCGGACATCCACTCTACGCTTTCTTTGGGCATTCTGATTCGAGTGGCAGATGACCGTTCGGGACATGTGATGAAGGAACTGCTGTTCAAGGCGAGCGAGTTGGGAGTGAACATCGGTTTTGCCCCCATCACCATAGAGGAATATGAGGCGTGGGTGGCACGTCAAGGGAAGAACCGCTACATTTTGACCGTCTTGGGCAGAAGACTGAAAGCGCAGCAGATTGAGGCAGTGAGTCGTCTGATAGCCGATCAGGGACTGAACATTGACGGTATCAAGCGTTTGTCAGGTCGTGCGAGCATCCTCCATCCGAAAGAGAAAACGAGGGCATGTATTCAGTTCTCTGTACGTGGCACTCCGAAAGATAGGGAAGCGTTGCATGGTGCTTTGTTGCGGATGTCGAGTGAGATGGAGATTGACGGCTCCTTCCAAACGGATAATATGTACCGAAGGATGCGCCGACTGATTTGCTTCGATATGGATTCGACGCTGATTCAGACAGAGGTGATTGATGAATTGGCCAGAAGAAACGGTGTGTATGACCGAGTGGCGGCCATCACGGAAAGAGCGATGCGTGGCGAGATTGACTTCAAGGAGAGTTTCACGGAACGTTGTAAGTTGCTGAAAGGATTGGATGTGAGTGTGATGAGGGAAATAGCCGAGAACTTACCTTTCACGGAGGGAGTTGACCGATTGATGTATGTCTTGAAGAAGTATGGCTATAAGATTGCCATCTTGAGTGGTGGATTCACCTTCTTCGGAGAGTATATCCAAAAGAAATACGGCATTGACTATGTATATGCCAATGAATTGGAGATAGATGAAACGGGACATCTGACTGGCAACTATGTGGGTGAGATTGTGGATGGACGACGCAAGGCTGAGTTGCTGAAACTGATTGCACAGGTGGAAAAAGTCGATTTGCAGCAGACCATCGCTGTGGGCGATGGAGCCAACGACTTGCCCATGCTCTCACAAGCAGGTCTCGGTATTGCCTTCCACGCCAAGCCTCGTGTGGTGGCGAACGCCCAGCAGAGCATCAACACCATCGGTTTGGACGGTGTGCTCTATTTCTTGGGATTCAAGGATAGTTATTTGGATGAAAAAGCACAATAGTATATGAAGCAGTTATTATTGACACTCGCTATGATGACAGCGATGACCGCTACTGCACAGACAGGAGCGGATTATATGAGGGCAGCCGCAAGCAGAGCGGATGTGACCATTTATTTTAATGTGGCTGATGAAGGCAAAGAATACAAGGTGAATTGGGGTATGGATGCCGCTTGGGATTGGGATTTTAACGTGAATCGTGGTGTCGCCCACATCGGTAAGGGGAACTTTGCCACAGGACGCGTGTCGTTTCAACCTGTCGACCTTGTGACGGACAATGGTGATGGCACTTACACGTTGACAGCCCGTCAGCAGAAAAAACTGAAATGGCGCTGTGATTTGATGAAACTGACAGGAACGACGAAGGTGAACCTCAATTGTGACCATGAGGCGCTGTTTTGCTTAATCGATGAGGATGGTAATTATCCAGAAGAGCAGAGGACGGATGGTAAGATGTATAAAATCACCGACTATACAGGTCGCACAAATTATCAGGGTAAACCTCAAGAGTGGTATAAGCTCATCAAGGCGAGTGTGCAGTTTGTGCAGCAACAGGGATTGACGGTGGTGAGCGTTTCACCTTTCAACGAGCCCGATTATGTATGGGAACAGGCCGTCGATGAGGGTACAGCGATGGAAGACTTCCTTGCCATTGCCAAACTGCTGAAAGCGGATGAATTCTTTAAGGACATCCGCATCTGTGGCGGCAATACGCTGAATGATGATAAAGCACTCACATGGTACAACTACCTGAAAGACTATTTGGACGAAGGAAATACACATCAGTTGGCAGGTACCTTCTACAACTATGCCAATTTCTTTAAGAAGGTGAAGGCAGATGGCAAGGTGGCAACAGCTGATGAGTTGCATAATGTTGGTGAAGCCATCGTGGGTGTGAATTATGGTATGGAGAACGGCATCTGGTGGGGCTTCGACTCGAAGGCTCGTGGCCAATTCTGCCTCGATTCTAACGATGGTGTACGTCTTGGGTATGGAGAAAATAGAAATGCTTGGACTTGCGGAGCCGTTTATCGTAATAACACAACAGGTGAAGTGCACGGCTATCTGGGCTCCTCCGAACGTCAAGCAAAGACCTCTACATTTGCTTTTGTCAGCGAAGACAGGGACGTCTATTTCAATGGCGATGGACCGACAAGAAGATATGTATTTGAGGTGCCTGGGGGTACTGATTATCAGAAAGGGCAAATCAATGCTGAACGCATTTTCGACATCACTTGGGGTGAGGATGTACCACCAGGCGTAGTGGATGGCACTTACATCATTATGAATCCGTACAGCGGTAAGGTGCTCACTAGTGCTAGTAATAATCCTGCGACCACCTCGACTTTAAATAATCCAGTTCCTTCTTCCCAACAATGGAAGGTGAAGCCAGGTCGTACGAGCGGTGACATCTCCTATTGGTTCATCGACAATGTCACTACTGAGAAATACTCGCATCTGAACCTCCTGAACTCCAACCTCAATGAGAATGCCAACGTCATTTGCTGGCAGGGAGGAGACAATGGAACACACCTGCTTGAGGAACAATGGTACCTCAAGTATGCACAAGATGGCTATTATTACATTATTAGCCGACTGTCCAACAAATATCTCTACTGCACCAGCACTTCTTCTGGTTCAGAGGTGTGTCTGAAAACAGGTCCTTCACCCAGGGCGCGTTCAAAGTCTGCGTACTATTGGCGTTTGCAGCCCATCGATTCAAGGGCCGATACTCGAGCCCCTGCTATACCCACAGAGCTGACCTTCCAACAACAAACAGATGGCGTGCAACTCACTTGGACGGCACCTGAGGACGATGACCCACTGACCTACCTCGTTTTGCGTGCGGAAGAACCGTCAATGGAATACAACACCATTGCTCGTGGTATCTCCACTACCTCATTCCTCGACACTACTGCTGAAGAAGGAAAGAACTATAGTTATAAGGTCAAGGCTGTCGATTATGCTGGTAACCGTTCCAAAGCTTCTGAGGAATTGGCAACAAGCATTGAAAGTGTAATGACAAATAATGGACAACAGGCAACAGGCAACGGACGTTGGTATGACTTGAGCGGCAAACCTGCCTCAGAAACCACTTCTGGCATTATCCTCCAAGGCAAGAAAAAAGTGTACAGAAAATGATCAATAACACAAAACCTATGACAAGACAAATTCTATTCGTGCTGATGCTCCTACTCAGCATAGTGGCAAAAGCACAATCAACAGATGCACTCTATGAAGAGGGCAAGAAACTCTATGACCAAAAGAAGTATGCTGAGGCAGTAAAAAAACTGACCCCTGCCGCAGAGAAAGGTCACAAGAAAGCACAATATCGTCTCGGACGCTGCTACGACAAGGGACATGGGGTGGCTGAAGACAATCAAAAAGCCTACCAATGGTATCTGAAGGGTGCCCAACAAGGACACGCCAAGTCGCAATACCAATTGGCAAAGTGCTACATGAAAGGCAAAGGCACCAACAAAGACTCAACTAAGGCAAAGAGTTGGATGCTCAAAGCCATCAAGAACGATAAGGTAAAAGATAAACTGAAAGAAGATATCGAAGAAGGCGACAAAACCGCTATCGCCTTAAAGAAACTAATTGGAAAGTAGTCTTTAATTATGCACTAACGTGCCGATATCCTCACCTTCCATCACCTTCTTCAGGTTGCCAACAATATCCATATTGAACACATAGATGGGGAGGTTGTTCTCCATGCACATTGCTGTGGCTGAGATGTCCATCACTTTCAGGTTCTGGGCAATCACGTCAGCATAGGTGATGTCGTGATATTTCGTTGCAGTCGGGTCTTTCTCTGGGTCAGCCGTATAGACGCCATCCACACGAGTGCCCTTCAACATGACATCGGCCTCAATCTCAACACCACGAAGCGAAGAACCTGTGTCTGTCGTGAAATAAGGTGAGCCCGTACCAGCACCCATGATGACCACTTCGCCCTGCTCCATTGCCTCAATCGCCTTCCACTTATTGTAGAACTCGCCAATGGGTTCCATACGGATGGCTGTGAGCACACGGTTCTTCTGACCGATTGCGCCCAAAGCGCTTGACAGAGCCAGTGAGTTGATGACGGTGGCACACATGCCCATCTGGTCACCCTTCACACGGTCGAAGCCCTTCCCTGCTCCACTCAACCCTCGGAAGATGTTACCGCCTCCGATGACGATGCCAATCTGCACGCCCATTTCCGCAATCTCCTTGATTTGCTGGGCATACTGATTCAGTCTTTCCACGTTAATACCCTGCTTCTGTTCACCTGCCAAACTCTCGCCTGAGAGCTTCAGCAATATACGCTTGAATTTTGCCATAACTTGTATATTTTTGTGAGTTTTATATTACAATTCCATATTAGGTTTCATCACATCGTGACACTTTGTAGCCTGCATCTTCGAGAGGCTATAAACAGCGGTGGTGCGGATATCCTCTACATTAGAAGCAAAGCCAAGAGTGTACTTGCCAGCCGCAGCTTCCCAACTTTGGGTGGCTTCGTTGTAGGAAGCCAAGTCATAGTTGGTGACGCTCATTGTCAGGGTTTCACTCTGACCTGGCCTCAATTCACGGGTCTTGGCAAAAGCCTTCAGTTCACGAGCAGGTTTTTCCAATCCTCCTGCGGGAGCAGACACATAGAGTTGCACCACTTCCTTACCTGCAACAGAACCAGTATTGGTCACAGTCACTGAAGCGATGAAACCATCCTTGGTGGCCTTGACTGCGGGTTTGCTATAAGCAAAAGTTGTGTAACTCAAACCAAAGCCAAAGGGATAGGATACTTCCTTCTGTACCGTATTGAAATAGCGATAGCCTACATTAAGTCCCTCCATGTGTTTGGTGTAGTCTTGTAATTCCACCTTGCCATTACCACCCCGAGGACGATTTGCCTGTCGCACATTGGGGAAGTTGGCACTGGAGGGCACATCAATAAGGTTGATGGGCCAGGTCATTGTCAGTTTACCAGAGGGATTGGCCTTACCTGTCAGTACGTCTGCCACAGAGTAACCACCCTCCTGACCAGGTTGCCAAGCCAACAAGATGGCATCAGGCATACCCTTCCAGGAGGCAGTTTCGAGCACGTTACCCATGTTGAGCACCACCACAACCTTCTTATTGGCCAAATGGAATGCATTGCACACATCAGTAATGAGTTGCCGTTCTGTATCTGACAAGGTGAAATCACCGTTCTCCGTACGATCTGAACCTTCACCCGCCTGTCTGCCAATCGTGATGATGGCCATATCCGACTCTTGTGCCTGTACATCAATAACAGGACGGGGCACAGGCATCTCAGGCAGCACAGCCTTGCCCCAGAACCATCCACCACGTGCTGGTGAAGCCGCTGTGATGCTGTTCTGGTAGTTCTGGTAACTCTTATAAAGATCGGTCAACTTCTTGTTCACCTCCAAGCCTGCCTCATTGAGTCCTTGCATAAGGTCAATCGTGTAGGCCTTATTGACATCACCTGATCCTGTTCCGCCAGCGATGAAGTCATAAGATGTTGTGCCAAACACAGCCACCCGCTTCACGTTCTTCATAGGCAGTGCATTTCCCTCATTCTTCAACAGCACCATTCCTTCCGTCGCACTGTTGCGTGTTACAGTAGCATGTGCCTTGAGATCTGGCTTGTTGGAGAACTTATATCCCCTATAACTGGGCGTTTTGACGAGGTATTGAAGGATTCGCTTGACACAAATGTCAAGGTCTGCTTCAGCCAAAGCACCACTCTTCACCTTGTCCACAATATCCTTAATCTGTGATTCAGCACCAGGCTCCATCAAATCATTGCCTGCTTTGATCTGTGCTGCCGTATTGCGCAAGCCCGTCCAGTCAGTCATGACGATGCCGTCAAATCCCCATTCATCTCTCAGGATGGTGGTGAGCAATTCGCCATTTTCCTGTGTGAAAGGACCATTAATTCGGTTGTAGGAAGACATGATTGTCCAAGGCTTTGCCTCTTTCACGGCAATCTCAAAACCCTTCAAATATATCTCTCTCAACACACGCTGAGACATTACCTCGTCCACCCCCATTCGGTTGGTTTCTTGAGAATTGGCAGCAAAATGCTTCATGGATGTGCCCACACCTTGACTTTGGACACCACGCACATAAGCAGCAGCAATCTTTCCCGTCACGAAGGGGTCTTCAGAATAGTACTCGAAATTACGTCCACACAAAGGCGAACGGTGTATGTTCAGACCTGGTGCCAAGAGCACGTCACATCCGTATTCCAGCACTTCATTGCCTATACACTTGCCCACTTCCTCCACCAATTCGATGTTCCATGTGCACGCCAAAGCCGTACCTACAGGGAAACCTGTGCAGTAATAAGTTTGTGAATCGTTGGCACGTGTAGGCGAGATTCTCACACCCGCAGGACCATCTGTCAGTACAGTAGCAGGGATACCCAAACGTTCGATGGCTTGTGTCATACCTGCTGCACCTGGCACCTGATGGGCATGACTGCCCACCATCCCATTGTTTTGCTGGTTCTCAATACGACGATTGCCACCCACCACAAGCATAGCCTTTTCTTCAAGCGTCATCGCTTTCAGGACTTGGTCAATCTGGTTGGGTTGCAGTTTGACCTGCGCTGTCATCATGTTTGTGCTCAGTGCCAAGATGGACACTGCTGTTAAAATAGTTTTCTTCATAAGGTTTTATGTTTATGTTTGTAAAGTTTCGAGGTTAGCCCTTTTTCCAGAATCCACGGGTAAAGAGGATGATAATAGGGAATATTTCGAGACGGCCAATGAGCATCAAGAAAGAGCACACATACTTGGCCAAAGGACTGAGAATATCCCATGAATGGACAGGACCATAGTAACCCATACCTGGACCTACGTTGCTGATGCACGACATAGCGATGCCAAAAGCCTCATAATAGTCAAAATTGGGATGCACATCGTTGGGGTCAACTCCACTGATGGCCAAGACGAAAGCACCCATGAAGAGGGAGCAGACAAAGAGAGCAACAAAACCCATGAGGGTCTGTACCACCTTGTAAGGCACGATGCTGCCATTCATCAGCACGGGAGTGACGGCACGTGGATGTAGGATATGGGTAAACTCATTCACCAGGACTCGATAGATGATGCTGAGGCGCACGCATTTGAAACCACCACTCGTGCTACCCGAACTGGCACCAACAAACATGACAAAGAGAAGAACAGGCATCAACTGTACAGGCCAGATGGTGTAATCTACTGTAGCAAGTCCTGTAGTCGTTTGCAGGGAAATAACCGTAAAAAGGCTATGACGGATCGACTCTTCTACATTGTACATGGATCCATTATAAGCTAACACTATGGCACAAATCAACGAGGCACCCAAGACGATGATGAGGTAGGCTTTCAGTTCGGCATCGCTGAAAAAATTCTTTATTTTCCCCTTGAGGATAGTATAATATATTAATGTGTAATTCACTCCAGATATGAACATGAAGAAGATGAGCACATACTCAATGGCTGGTGAGTGATAATAGTCATCGAGCAATGCGGAATGAGTACCATAACCACCAGTAGCTGTCGTACACATGGAGTAGTTGATGGCATCGAACGCTGGCATTCCACAAATCATCAGCGAAACGATACAAAGAAGCGTCAGCGCCACATATACACCACCAATCCATTTGGCTGCAACGGAGATACGCGGATGCACCTTGTTGTGTAGTGGTCCTGTAGATTCCGCTGCAAATAGTTTTACCTCACCCACACCAAAGGCCGGCAGTATGGCGATGGTGAAGAAGACGATACCAATACCCCCTATCCATTGTGTGAGGCTTCGCCAGAAAAGCAGCCCCTTGGGCATCGCATCAAGGTCATCAATGATGGTGGCTCCCGTGCTGGTGAAGCCCGACATAGTTTCGAAGAAAGCGCTTGCCACATCTGGTACGTGTCCGTCAAGCATGAAGGGTATCATGCCAATGAGTGTGAAAATAACCCACACAAGGGACACTACGATATAGCCGTCCTTTCTGCTCATCTTCTTACCTGCGCGTCTGCCCAGCACCACACTAATGATGCCTAACAGCAAAGCTAGGGAAATGGCAGGGGAGAAAGCCTTGACACCTTCCTCATAAATCCAGCAGACTCCTTGGCATAACATCATCAATCCCGCCTCGATAAAGAGGAGGAATCCCATGATTTTTGCGATGAGTCTCCAGTTAATCATTATTTAAAGAATTTGTCGAGTTTCTTAAGTGTGTTGCCTGTACAAAAAACAACGACTTTGTCGCCAGCCTGCAGTTGAGTAGGACCGCTCACCAACATGGAATGACCATCACGCGACATGCCACCGATGTTGACGCCATAAGGAAAATGCAAATCCATTACTTTCTTCCTCGTCACTTGCGAACCAGGCTTGACCACAAACTCTGCCACATCTGCATTACCAATGGTGAGCATCTTCACATTATCGACATCACCTTTCAGTAACATACGGTAAATATGGCTGGCTGCAATCATCTTCTTGTTAATGATGGTACCAATATCAAGATCATCAGCCATATCAAAATAATCGAGGTTTTCTACCTGTGCGATAGTCTTTCGGATGCCTCGACGACGTGCAGCCACACACGCCAAAATATTCTGTTGGTCATTATCCGTCAAAGCAATGAGCGCCTCCATATTGCCATAGCCCTCATCATTCAGCAGATCCATATCATAGCCTTCACCCTCCAGAATCATTGTCTTGGGTGACACCAACGACTGCAATTCCTCCGTCCGCTGCTTGTCAGGCTCTATCATCTTAATTCCATCATGAATAGTAGCCAACTTCCAACTGGCTCTCACCGACAATTTGCCACCACCAATCAAGAGGCTGTTTTTGATGGCAGGATAATCATCCTTACCTGTCAGATGTCGAATCTCTGCCAGATTATCCTTCGTGGTCATGAAGAATACGAGGTCACGTGGTAGAATCTTCTCATCACCATAAGGACTGATGGTCTCACCGTCACGTTTAATTGCCACCACATGGAAGTTGTGACCATGCTTCATACCTATTTCCTTCAAGGTATGCCCCACCAACTGATTGTCCTTATTGCTGATTTCCTTTTCTCCGATAGGATTAGCATCGTGCATCTTCACGCTGAGCAAAAGCAGTTCGCCATTGTTGAACTCCCACATTTGACGCACCCAACTATAACGCGCACTGGCCTTGATATCCTCCGCCGCCAACAATTCTGGATAGATCAGCGACTCGATGCCCATCTTCTTGAAAAGTTCCAGATTCTCTGGCTTCATGTATTCGTAGTTGTCCACACGTGCCACCGTCTTCTTGGCACCCAACTGCTTTGCCAGCATGGCACAAGCCAAGTTCTCACTTTCATTGGGTGTGACAGCAATGAAAAGGTCAGCACGATTCACTTCTGCATCCTTCATTCCTTGAATGGATGAAGGTTGCCGAACCAATGTCATAATGTCCAATTCGCTGCCCCAACGAAAGAGTTTGCTTTCGTCGGCATCAATCAGTACCACATCCTGACGGTCGTTCGACAGCATGCGCGCCAAATGTGTGCCCACGGCACCTGCACCAACAATCACAATTTTCATATCGGTTAGGATTTAGTTTGGGTTAAGGTTTCAACACCTCCGCTATACTCTGAGCATCCATTCCACAAAGCTGTTGCAGTTCAGCTACTGTACCATGCATCACAAACTTGTTAGGGATACCTATACGTTTCACTTCCACTTCATAACCATTGTCAGCAAAGAATTCCAGAACAGCACTGCCCAATCCGCCTGAAATCACACCATCTTCCACCGTCACGACCTTCTTGAAATTCTTTCCCACCTCATGCAATATCTCCTCATCAATGGGCTTTAAGAATCGCATGTCATAATGAGCGATGTCCAAAGGTGCCTCAGGATGTTCATTCAGAGATCTCAGTTCAGCAATGGCTATCGCTTTCTCAGCCTCAACACCAATAGGACCAAGGCTCAATACAGCAATATCTTTACCACCTTTCAATTTACGCCCTTTGCCCACTGGCACCTCTTCGAGTTCACATTCCCATTCCACCGTATTACCTCTGCCTCGAGGATAACGAATGACAAACACGCCCTTGTCTGGTAACTGAGCCGTGTACATCAATCGACGCAACTCCATTTCATTATATGGAGACGAGATGGTCAAGTTCGGAATCGGACGCAAGAAAGCCAAATCGAACGCTCCATGATGAGTCGAGCCATCTTCACCCACCAATCCGGCACGATCCAAACAAAGTACCATATTCAACCGCATAGTCGCCGCATCATGGATGATATTGTCGTAAGCGCGCTGCATAAACGACGAATAGATATTGCAGAATGGCAGTAAACCATCTTTGGCCATACCACCCGAGAAGGTCACTGCATGCCCTTCAGCTATACCCACATCAAACACACGCTTGGGCATCGCATTCATCATGATATTCATCGAACAACCCGTTGGCATTGCAGGTGTAACGCCCACAATCTTCGGATTCTGTTGTGCCAATTCGAGTAACGTCTTGCCAAATACTTCCTGGAACTTTGGTGGATGGGGCTTGCCATCATTGCTTTTGATGCGCTCACCTGTATCAGGATCAAACTTGCCTGGTGCATGCCAAATGGTGGCATCTTCCTCTGCAGGTGCATAACCATAGCCCTTTGTTGTGTGGATATAAAGCAATTTTGGACCTTTCATTTCCTTGATGACTTGCAAAATGCGCACCAACTCCACCACATTGTTACCCTCGGCAGGACCAAAATAGCGAATATCCATACCTTCGAAGATATTCTTCTGACGCGACAACACTGATTTCAAGCTGTTGCTGAAACGGATGAGCCCCCTACGACGCTTCTCGTTCAGGATGCCCCAACCAAATAGTTTCTGCGAAATCTTATACCTTATATTATTATAAGTGGTGTTTGTCGTCAACTGCAAAAGGTATTTCCTCATACCACCCACACTGCGGTCAATCGACATATTGTTGTCGTTCAGCACGATCAGCATATCGTTGGGTGTGCTCGCCGTGTTGTTAATGCCCTCAAAGGCTAAACCACCGCTCATTGCCCCATCACCAATCACGGCCACCACTTTCCTGTCTTCACCCTTCATCTTGGCAGCAACCGCCATACCCAATGCCGCAGAGATGGAATTGCTTGCATGCCCACAACAAAACGTGTCGTACTCGCTTTCATCTGGATGAGGAAATGGCTTCAAACCATTCAACTTACGATTGGTACAGAAACGGTCACGTCGCCCCGTCAGAATTTTATGTCCGTATGCCTGATGTCCCACATCCCACACGATGCGGTCATAAGGTGTATTAAACACATAATGCAACGCCACTGTTAATTCCACCACCCCAAGGCTTGAAGCCAGATGACCCGGATTCATGGCCAGTTCCTCTATAATATCACGCCTTAACTCCTCACACACTGCCGGCAATTCCTCCACTTTCAGTTTGCGCAGGTCAACTGGATAATCAATCTTCGTTAAGTACTTATATTCGTTGCTATCTCCCATAATTCAATGTTAAAAGCATGCAAAGGTAGTGTTATTTGAAGACAATACAAAATAAAATTGCTTTTATTTTTATTGTTGAGACACAGCACACCTTATTTATCTATATGATTAAGTAAATCAAGAACAAATACATAAGTTTTGTTTGTTAATGCTTATAATCACATAAATAACTTGCCTTTACGGGGTGGTTTTGTTCATTTTGTAGCTAAGATTGTTCTATAAAGGTGTTTTTTGTTAAAAAGTGTTGGTGGGAATATAAAAAGAACATATCTTTGCATCGTCATCAATATGGAGGGGAATCCGAAAACCTCTGAATGACATTGTTAATAGAGTAGGAAAAACTAATTGATTAAATGAGAAAAATTATGAAAAAGTTGTTAATCGCTGCTATCGCAGTTCTTGGCTTCACTACAGCTAACGCACAGTATGTTGCAGAAAAGGGTGACATCCAGACTTCAATCGAGTTCCGTCCTTTCAAGAATGACGGAAACATGTTCAGCACTGTTGGTATCAACGGTACTTATTTCCTTACGGACAAGGATGCTATCCGCGTAGGTTTGGATTTTGGCACTGACTCTGGCAAGGAGAACGATGTTAAGAGCTCTGATTTTAACTTTGGATTCAGTGTTGGTTATGAAAATCACTTCAAGACTTATGAGCGCGTTGACCTCTACGCTGGTGGACAGGCTGGTTTTGGTACTCGTACTGTCAAGTATGATGGTCATAAGCAGGAAGGTGGTTACACTCAGTTTGGTGTAGGTGTATTCACTGGTATTAATTTTTATATTTACAAGAAGCTCTTCGTTGGTGCAGAAATTGGTTTGAATTACAACCACTACAACTACAACAAGTATGATGTCCAGGATTATGATGGATCATGGGTTAAAGTTGATCCAAAGACCAGCAACAATAGCATCAAGATTGAGGCTAATCCAGCTCTCAAGCTCGGTTGGACTTTCTAATCATCGTTCCTAATATAGACGAAAGTGAAGGTCGGCAGTCCTCTGCCGACCTTTTTTGTTTTTTCCTCCCTATCCCGTTCTTTTTTCATAGTGAGGAAAATAAATTTTGAAAGTTCAGAAAATTTTTTTGCAAGTTTGAAAAAATAATTCTAAAGTTTGAAAAAATTTTTCTAAACTTTCAAAATAAAATGAAATCGGGGGAGAAACTTTCTCGTGACGTATGTAGCCTATATATAGGAAACGTTAATAGACAAACAAAATGCAAACTTAAATAAATTGGGTACTCACTTTCGCCAAAAACAAAAAGGGATTTTTATTTTGTATTGTGCTCACTTAGTCGTACCTTTGCACCCGATTTACATTTTCAATAAGTATGCAGGATATCAGAAACATTGCGATTATTGCGCACGTTGACCACGGAAAGACGACGTTGGTCGACAAGATGTTGCTTGCCGGAAACCTTTTTCGTGAGAATCAGCAGACAGGCGACTTAATTTTGGATAACAATGAACTGGAACGTGAGCGTGGCATCACGATTCTTTCGAAGAACGTCTCCATCAATTATAAAGGTACAAAGATTAATGTGATTGATACCCCGGGACACTCGGACTTCGGTGGTGAGGTGGAGCGTGTGCTGAATATGGCAGATGGCTGCATCCTGTTGGTGGATGCGTTTGAGGGGCCGATGCCACAGACACGCTTTGTGTTGCAGAAGGCGTTGGAGATTGGTTTGAAACCTGTGGTGGTGGTGAACAAGGTGGACAAGCCCAACTGCCGTCCTGAAGAGGTGTATGAAATGGTGTTCGACCTCATGTTCTCGCTGAATGCGACAGAGGATCAATTGGACTTCCCTGTGGTGTATGGTTCAGCGAAGCAAGGGTGGATGGGTCCTGACTACAAGACTCCAACGAATGACATCACCTATTTGCTGGATGTGATTCTCGATACAATTCCTGCTCCTGAGCAGTTGGAAGGTTCACCCCAGATGCTGATTACGTCGTTGGATTATTCCACCTATACAGGTCGCATTGCTGTAGGTCGTGTACATCGCGGTACGCTGAAGGCTGGTCAGAACATCACCATTGTGCATCGTAATGGTAGCAGCGAGAAGACAAAAATCAAAGAACTGCATACGTTTGAAGGCATGGGGCACCGTGCTGCAGAGTCAGTTAGCTCAGGTGACATCTGTGCTGTGATTGGTTTGTCGAACTTTGAGATTGGTGACACAATCTGTGACTTTGAGGAGCCAGAGGCATTGCCCACCATTTCGATTGACGAGCCAACAATGTCGATGCTCTTCACCATCAACAATTCTCCTTTTTTCGGCAAGGAAGGTAAGTTCTGCACGAGCCGTCATATTGGCGACCGCCTTTATAAGGAACTAGAGAAGAACCTGGCACTGAGAGTGGAGACGAAGGAGGGCACGACTGACCAGTGGATTGTGAGCGGACGTGGTGTGTTGCACCTTTCTGTGTTGATTGAGACGATGCGCCGCGAGGGTTACGAATTGCAAGTGGGTCAGCCACAGGTCATATTCAAGGAGATCAACGGACAGAAGTGTGAGCCTGTGGAAGAATTGACCATCAATGTGCCTGAGGAGTTCGCCAGCAAGATGATTGATATGGTGACCCGCCGCAAGGGTGAGATGACCAGCATGGAGGCGCAGGGAGATCGTGTGAACATCGAGTTTGAGATTCCTTCAAGAGGTATCATTGGCTTGCGCACCAATGTGCTGACTGCCAGTCAAGGTGAGGCCATCATGGCACACCGCTTCAAGAACTACCAGCCATTCAAGGGCGAACTGACGCGTCGCACCAACGGCTCCCTTATCGCGATGGATTCAGGTACGGCATTCGCCTACGCCATTGATCACTTGCAGGACAGAGGCAAGTTCTTCATCTTCCCACAAGATACGGTATATGCCGGTCAGGTGGTGGGTGAACACGTGCATGAGATTGACCTCGTTATCAATGTGACCAAGGCAAAGCAATTAACTAATGTACGCGCGAGTGGAACAGACGAGAAGGCACACATCATCCCCCCTGTCCAACTCTCGCTCGAGGAAGCGCTGGAGTACATCAAGGCCGATGAGTATGTGGAAGTGACCCCCAAGAGCATGCGTATCCGCAAAATCATTCTTGACCATTTGGAGAGAAAGCGTGCCAATAGGGAAGAGTAAGATGAGGTCAAAGGGGCTCATCTAAGAAAATAGACTTTTGCAAAGCCGAGATATAAAAACGGGGACTTTTCTCGCATTTTATGCACAAATACAGGGCACTTGTGCAAGAAAAGTGCTTTTTGTGAGAATATTTTTGCAGAATTTGCAGAATTATTCCTACCTTTGCACCGCAAAACGTAACAAAGCGACTAAATAGAAAATAATCATTAACATTTTAAACATTTAAGATTATGTCTGAAATTGAATCAAGAGTAAAATCTATCATCGTTGAGAAGCTCAACGTTGACGAAGCAGAAGTAAAGCCAGAAGCAAGTTTCACTAACGACCTCGGTGCTGACTCACTTGACACTGTAGAGCTCATCATGGAGTTCGAAAAGGCTTTCGGTATCAATATTCCTGACGATCAGGCTGAAAAGATCGCTACTGTTGGCGACGCTATTGCTTACATCGAGCAGAACGCTAAGTAATTATGGAATTAAAGAGAGTTGTTGTAACAGGCATTGGCGCACTGACTCCACTCGGCAACACAGCTGAGGAGTCTTGGGAGAACCTCAAGGCAGGTAAGAGCGGCGCTGGTCCTATTACACATTTCGACGCTTCACAGTTCAAGACACAGTTCGCATGCGAGGTGAAAGGTTTTGATGCGTCTGCCTTCATTGACAGGAAGGAAGCACGCAAGATGGATCTTTACACCCAGTATGCGCTTGCTGCAGCTCAAATGGCCATTGAGGATTCCAAGATGGACTTGGAGGCTGTGGACAAGAACGAAATCGGAGTTGTGCTCGGTGTGGGTATCGGAGGTATCAAGACTTTCGAAGAGGAAGCTGGTAACTATGCCCTCAACGGTCCTGAGTTGGGTCCCAAATTCAATCCATTCTTCATTCCGAAGATGATTGCAGATATTGCCTCTGGCCATATCTCCATTCAATATGGATTCCGTGGCCCTAACTTCACCACAACTTCAGCCTGTGCATCTTCCTCCAACGCAGTTGCTGACGCATTTAACCTCATCCGCCTCGGAAAGGCTAACGCTATGGTTACGGGTGGTGCTGAAGCAGCTATCTGGGCATCAGGTGTGGGTGGTTTCAACGCCATGAAGGCACTCTCTACTCGCAATGAGGAACCAGAGAAGGCAAGCCGTCCGTTCAGCGCAAGCCGCGACGGTTTCGTGATGGGTGAAGGCGCTGGCATCCTGATTCTTGAAGAACTGGAGCACGCAAAGGCTCGTGGTGCCAAGATTTACGCTGAGATGATTGGTGCCGGCATGTCTGCCGATGCTTACCACATCACAGCCACTCACCCTGAAGGTCTTGGTGCAAAGCTCGTGATGGAGCGCGCACTCAAAGACGCTGGAATCAAGCCAGAGGATGTTGACTACATCAACGTTCACGGCACTTCCACACATGTGGGTGACATTTCCGAGGCCAAGGCCATCAAGGAAGTGTTTGGCGACGCAGCTTACAAACTGAACATCAGTTCAACCAAATCCATGACTGGTCACCTTCTTGGTGCTGCCGGTGCGGTTGAGGCAATGATCAGTATCCTCGCTGTCAAGAATGACATTGTACCCCCAACAATTAACCACGCTGACGATGATCAAGACCCTGAAATTGACTACAACCTCAATTTCACGTTCAACAAGGCTCAGCAGCGTACGGTTCGTGTTGCTCTCAGCAATACCTTCGGCTTCGGTGGTCACAATGCAAGTGTCATCTTCAGAAAGTATCAGTAATCTTGGGATGCATTCCCGAGAACTTTTCCATAAGTTCAAGTGATTTCGGATATCATAGATAAAATAAGGCTTCTTTTCGTTTCAGAGAAGAAGCCTTTTTTGCGACTCAAGTCCATCCTTGGGTTCTACCCACGCAACATCAAGCTCTATGATTTGGCGCTGATGCACAAGTCTTTGGCCTATCATGAACAGGACAATCACTACATCAATAATGAGCGCTTGGAGTTTTTGGGCGATGCCATGTTGGGGGCCATCGTGGCTGACATTCTCTACAAGCACTATGGCAACAAACAAGAGGGTTTCTTGACGAACCTACGGAGCAAGATTGTATGCCGTAACTCGCTGAACAGGCTTTCACAAGATTTGGGGCTTGACAAACTCATCCGCCATGCAGGTGCCATCACGACAGGACACAACAGTTTCATGAGTGGAAACGCTTTCGAAGCATTTGTTGGTGCCATCTATTTGGATCGCGGCTACAAGTATTGTTATCGTTTCATTGAGGAACAAGTATTCCAAAAACATCTCGACATTGATGCCATTGCCAAGCAGGAGAAGAATTTCAAGAGTTCCCTGATAGAATGGTGCCAAAAATATCGGTACAGGTTTGAATTCACGCAGAAAGAGTCGCGTGACGAAAAAAACACACCTGTCTTCCACTCTTGTGTCTATGTGGAGGGCATCTCCTGCGGAACTGGTGACGGATACAGCAAGAAGGAAAGTGACCAAAATGCCGCCAAGCAAGCACTTAAACGCATCAAACGCGACAAGGAGCTGTTGAACGGTATTCAGAGCACTAGTAAGAAGATAAAAGTGAAAAGTGAAGAGTGAAAAAAACATATTACTATACAACAGAATAATTGGATACTTAGATTTTTCACTTTTCACTTTTCACTTTTCACTTAAAAATCGTACCTTTGCACTTAAATTCACATTGCAATGAATACAACCGGTTTCCTAAATAAGATTTATTTCTCCAGAAGACAGAAGCAGTTGGAGAAATATGCCACCCATGCAAAGGCTTTGCAACTCAAGATGTTCCGTCATCTTATCCGCCAAGGACAGAAGACGGAATGGGGTGTAAATCATCATTATGACCAGATTACCTCTTATGAGCAATTCTGTCAGCGTGTGCCCGTTAATACCTACGAGGAACTGAAGAACTACATCCAAAAGATGCGTGAGGGAGAAGCAGACATCCTTTGGCCAGGAGTGGTGCGCTGGTATGCTAAATCGTCTGGAACCACAAACGACAAGAGTAAGTTCATCCCAGTGAGTGGTGAAGGATTGAAAAATATCCACTATCGAGGCGGTACTGACTGCATTGTGAGTTATCTCCACATCAATCCTAAGAGCAAGTTCTTCTCAGGCAAGAGCCTCATCTTAGGTGGCAGCCATGCTCCCAACCTCAACACTCCTAACAGTTTAGTAGGTGACCTCAGTGCTATCCTCATTGAGAACATCCCTTCTGCCGCGAAAATCATTCGTGTACCCAAGAAGAAGATTGCCCTGTTGAGTGACTTTGAGGAGAAGCGCGACAAAATCGCCCGTGCTGCAATGGATATGAACATCACCAACATCAGTGGTGTGCCATCGTGGATGCTCAGCGTCCTAAACCGTGTAATGGAACTGAAGGGGGTCGACAAACTCGACAGCGTGTGGCCAAATCTGGAAGTGTTTTTCCACGGCGGCGTGGCATTCACCCCCTATCGTGAGCAATACAAAAACATCATCGGATTGCCCAATATGCATTATATGGAGACCTACAACGCCAGCGAAGGCTTCTTTGGCTTGCAGAACGACCTCTCCGACCCTAATATGCTCCTGATGATCGATTACGGCATCTTCTACGAGTTCTGTCCGATGGACAATCTCGACCACAACGGCTATCCAATCGACCCATACAAGATTGTACCTTTGTGGGACGTAGAGCCAGGTGTGAATTATGCCATGATTATCAGTACGAACTGTGGTTTGTGGCGTTACCTGATTGGCGACACTGTGCAGTTCTCACAGAAAGACCCATACAAGTTCCGCATCACAGGACGTACCAAGCACTTCATCAACGCCTTTGGTGAGGAACTCATCGTGGACAACGCAGAGAAAGGACTTCTTCAGGCATGTGTGGCAACTGGTGCACAAGTGAAGGATTACACGGCTGCCCCCATTTTCATGGATAGCAATGCCAAGTGCCGTCACCAATGGGTTATCGACTTTGTGAAGGCACCAGCCTCCTTGGATGAGTTTGCCACCATCCTCGATCGTTCCCTCCAAGCCATCAACTCCGATTATGAAGCCAAGCGCCACAAGGATATCACTCTTCAACCGCTTGAAATCATCGTCGCCAAACCAGGACTCTTCGACGAGTGGCTGAAGAGCAAGGGCAAACTCGGGGGTCAACACAAGATCCCTCGCCTCAGCAACTCCAGACAATACATCGAGGAACTCATCCAGATGAACAAATAGTTCGACGAAGTCAATCAATGAGAAAATCTCCGTCTTATATTCTTCACTCTCTTCTGATAGCAGCTACCCTGTTATTATTCTTGGCGTGCGCTCGAATGGGCACTCCTGATGGCGGACCTTACGACGAAACCCCTCCCAGGGTGGTTCACACTTCACCCAAGTTTGGTGCCACTAACGAGAAGAATGTGAAGAAAGTGACAATTGAGTTTGATGAGATGGTGAAGATTGACAATGCGATGGAGAAAGTGGTTATTTCGCCTCCACAGATACAACAGCCCGAAATCGAGGCCAATGGACGGCGCATTACTGTCACTCTGTTTGATACCCTCAAGTCTAATATGACCTATACCATAGATTTTGCTGATGCTATCGTTGATAATAATGAGGGGAATCCATACGGCGACTACGCCTTCACGTTCTCGACAGGTGAGCGTGTCGATACCTTTCAGGTGTCAGGTCATGTGTTGAATGCGGAGAATCTTGAACCGATCAAGGGAATGCTGGTGGGACTTTACAAGGTAGGAGAAGGTGAAGAAAGTGATTTTATTCAAGAACTGCCTGATTCCATTTTCCACACTACACCTTTTGAACGCATCTCTCGTACAGACAGCCGTGGACATTTTGTCATTAAGGGACTTTCTCCTGGCCAGTATCGTTCCTTCGCCCTCAAAGACTTGAATCAGAATTACGTGTATGATCAGCGTGCTGAATTGGTAGCCTTTTCTGACCGCATCCTCAGTACCTCCAGTCGCCCAGACATCCGTCCTGATACTATTTGGCACGATAGTATTCACTACGATTCCATCATATATACCCCATATACGCATTACTTTCCCGATGACATCGTCTTGACAGCCTTCGAATCAGCACTTCAGGATCGCCATCTGCTCAAAAGTGAACGTCCCATCCTACAGAAGTTCTCCCTTTATTTCACGGCAGGAAGTGACACCTTGCCACGTTTGACAGGACTGAATTTCAATGCTGAAGGTGCTTTTGTCATTGATGCCAGTCAACACAATGACTCCATTGACTACTGGATTAAGGACTCCCTCATCTACAATCTCGATACCCTGCAAATTCAGCTTGATTTCTATGAGACAGATACAATAGGGAATTATGCCATCACGACTGATACACTGCGTTTAGTGTCCAAGCTAACGAAAGAGCGTATGGCTCGCGATTTGCAGGAACGTTTCGAAGATTGGGCAAAGGAATATAAACAGCAGGTGAAGGCTGAACGGCGTGCAGCCGAGAAAGCCGCTAAAGAGACCGAACAAGAGGGTGAGGTTTTGACCACCACTGATGAACAGGAAATAGATGAAGGGCCTGAAGCCAAACCTACAGAGAAGTCTGAGGAGAAATCTGGTAGCAAAAAAAAGAAGAAGAAAAAGAAAGATGACGATGAAATAGAGATCCCTCCATTGCCTGAGGAGTTCCTTACCTACAAATTGAACAATGTGCAATCGATGGATCCTGACAAGAACATCGATTTCATCTTCGAAGAGCCGCTGGAAACAGTTGATCTCTCCAAGATACATTTCAGCATAAAGGTGGATACCCTTTACGAACCTGCCAGATTCTTGTTTAGACAGGTGCCTGGGAAAATCAAGACTTACCGTCTCTATGCAGAATGGGAGACTGACTCCACTTATCAAGTTGAGATAGACACGGCGGCGTTCATCAATATCTACGGAAAGCGTTGTGAGGCCATGAAGCGTGTCATTCGCATGAAACCTCTTGACTCCTACTCTACGCTCTTTGTGAGGTTGCCTGGCAGCGAATGGAATAATTCCTTTGTGCAATTGATGTCAGGAGCCGACAAGGCGGTCAAGACCATTAAGGCTGAAAATGGACATGCAGACTTCTATTTCCTTAATCCTGGCGTTTATTACCTCCGTTTGTTCCGCGACCTCAATGGCAATGGTGTTTGGGATACAGGTGACTACGATCAACAACTCCAACCAGAGCCTGTCTATTATTACCCAGATGAACTGACGCTTAAAGGACAATGGGAAATCACCCAAGATTGGAATCCGACAGCCATCCCCTTAGCCAAGCAGAAGCCACAAAAAATCACCAAGCAGAAGCCTGACAAGGAGAAAACCATCAAAAATAGAAATGCTACAAGGCAAAAGCGATAGCCATGAAATACAAAGAAAAGATTATGTTTCTTTGGCATTTCGCCTGATTTGCACTAACTTTGCACTCAAATTAAGAAGATTATGGCACAAAAACCAAGCATACCGAAGGGTACACGTGACTTTTCGCCAGTGGAGATGGCGAAGCGCAATTATATTTTCAACACCATTAGGGAGGTGTATGCGTTATATGGCTTTCAGCAGATTGAGACGCCAGCGATGGAAAACCTCTCGACGCTGATGGGCAAGTATGGCGAGGAGGGTGACAAACTGCTCTTCAAGATACTGAACTCGGGCGATTTCCTTCATGGGATGACAGCTGAGGAAGTGGCGACCACAAGTACGGGAAAGTTGGCGGCAAAGTTCTGCGAGAAGGGCTTGCGATATGATCTGACGGTGCCGTTTGCACGTTATGTTGTTCAGCATAGGGAAGAACTGGCACTGCCTTTCAAGCGTTACCAGATTCAGCCTGTGTGGCGTGCCGACCGTCCACAGAAGGGCAGATATAGAGAGTTCTACCAGTGTGATGCCGATGTGGTGGGCAGTGACTCGTTGCTGAACGAGGTGGAGCTGATGCAAATCATCGATACCGTGTTCACACGCTTTGGTGTGAGAGTGTGCATCAAGATGAACAACCGAAAGATTCTGACTGGCATTGCGGAGATGATCGGACAGGCAGAGAAGATTGTGGACATCACCGTGGCGATGGACAAACTGGACAAGATTGGCTTGGATGCTGTGAATGCAGAATTGGCGGCGGACGGTATTCCTGCTGAGGCGATTGCAAAGTTGCAACCCATCATCCAATTGAGTGGCACGAACGAGGAAAAACTAGCGACGATGAAGGAGGTGTTGAAGGATTCGGAGATTGGTTTGAAAGGAGTGGATGAGATGACCTACATCCTTGCGAAGTTGGGTGGTTTGAACAATCAGGTAGAGTTGGATTTGACATTGGCTCGTGGCTTGAATTACTATACGGGGGCCATCTTCGAGGTGAAGGCATTGGATGTGGAGATAGGCTCCATCACGGGAGGTGGTCGCTACGACAATTTGACGGGCATTTTCGGTATGCCAGGTTTGAGTGGTGTGGGCATCTCGTTTGGTGCTGACAGAATCTTTGATGTGCTGAACCAATTAGATCTCTATCCGAAAGAGGCTGTGGGTGGAACCAAGGTGCTGTTTGTCAACTTTGGCGAGGCTGAGGCTGCCTATTGCCTGCCCGTGTTGGCCAAGGTGCGTGAGGCTGGGATTAGCGGAGAGATTTTCCCTGACTCCGTGAAGATGAAGAAGCAGATGAGTTATGCCAATGCAAAGGGTATTCCGTTTGTGGCGCTTGTAGGTGAGAGTGAGATGAAGGAGGGCAAAATCAACTTGAAAAATATGACCACAGGTGAACAAAAATTGCTGACTGCGGCAGAGCTGGTGGAGGAATTGAAGGGATAAGTCTTTTCCTATTATACATATATATAATAAGGAACACGATTATATAAAAGAACACGGATGAGGCTGATGCTTCATCCGTGTTTTCTTTACCGACTTGTTGTCTGCACGTATCCTTATCCCTGTGCCTGCGCCTTTGCAGCCTGCAGGTTGATCTGCGTGGTAACACTGCTGAGCAGTTTCTCCATGATGATGGGCTTGTTGATGAAGTCGTTAGCTCCAAGTTGGAAACCCTTAGAGATGTCCTGCTCAGAGTTAAGTGCCGACAGAATGATGATGGGCAGGTCTTTTGTGGCATCGTCTGCACGGAGACGACGAATCACTTCGAAACCATCAATGCCTGGCATCATGAGGTCGAGCAGCAAGAGATTGGGTTTCTTCTGCGCAATGGCGTCAAGAGCAGCCTGACCACCATTGGCAGTACGGATTTCAAACGTGTACTGAGAGAGCATCTTCTTAATAAGGAGGATGTTCAATGGAACATCATCGACTACAAGGACGGATAGGCTTTCAACGTCGATTCCTGGTGTGATGTAGTTGTTCATATCGGTATGTTTTTTAAGTTTTTATTGATTTCGTATGGTTGTTTCTTACATGTCCTCAATTTCGTCTGCAGCGGATGGAGCTGCTGGTGTCTGGGGAGTTTCCGACTCGCGACTGGCCGTGTCATCAGGAGTGGGCGAGATGTACTCCATTTCCTTGATGAAGTCGTCGATGGTGGACTGATTGCCTTGCAGCTTCATGTAGCTGTAGCAGATGGTCTCGCCTGGTTTGAGGATGGATACGGCGGCACGAAGTGTTTCTGACATCATGACCTGGAAATTGATGATTTCCTCTTCCGTGTCCACGCCTTTGTGTTCGCGGATGACAGAGCCCACGTAGGTGATGTTGTTGGCTGCCGATACCTTGTTGTTGGGGAAGTAGAGGCAGACGAGTTCGATTTCTTCTGGTCGGATGGCCATTGTCTCGCCCTCTTCGTTGAGAATCCAAATCTTGCCGACGAGGAGGTCGCCTTCGATGTTGCCAGAGAATTTCTGCTCAGCAAGGAGTCGGATGCGGCTGAGGAAACGGTTGAACTCGATGTAGTTGTCGTAGAACTCTGTATAGATGGTGAATCCGATGTTGGGCGAGATGATGTTCTGCTTGCCTTCGGATGTGATTTCATAAATGTTGACGTCCTGTGGGATGAGATCCTCCACGTCGTTCAGTTCGTGACAGCTGGTGCAGAGGGTCTGTGTTTTGGGTTCGATGAAGGTGTTGCCACAGGTGTTGCATGTGTGGATGACAGCCGGACGGTCGTAATCCATACCGATGTGACGCAGTATCTTGTGGCACTTGGGGCAACGAAGCTGACCACCGAAGTTGTAGGTGTGCTCAGGCGATACGTTGGCACAACGGAAGTGGTGGATGACCTCCTCGGTCTGCACGGAAGACTGTCCGCACTTGGGGCAGGTCTTGATGTAGAGCAGATGGGAGTGGAGGCACTTGGGGCAGAGGAACACCTTGTTGACGAACTTGGTGGCGCGGAAGAGCCCCTTCTCTGCCATCGACTGAAGGAACACGAAATAGTCAGAAAGTTCGTATTGTCCAAGTCTGTAAAAGAGGTCAAACACCGGAATAGCATATCCAGTGGATGCAGTGACGTCGAGTTTGGGCTCGAGCACAGTCTTCTTGCGTGAAATCAGATAGCGAGTCAAGCGGATGAAGAACTGGTTGGAAGACATGATGGGGTCTTCGGTCGCTGCAAGACCTATCAATGTATTGTAGTTGATGATGTTTTCAACGGCAGTGAGCACCTCCATGTCATTCCAATTGTCTGAATAGCCGTCGATGATCTCGTCGTAGCTGCCCATCTTTCCTTTGAGGGAGGCAGACACGAAGAGTGGCTTGTAACAGCATTTGGTGGAAGTGATTGGATTGATGCTGTTGAGGATGGTTTTGGTCTCCTCAGCAGAATCATTGACGATGAACACAACATCGAAGAGGTATTCAGGGAAGTCAGGGCTCTCATCAAGCGCAAAGGGGTTGTCAAGCAGGAGCACCCGTCTGTCACCGTCATTATTTTGGATAGTTATCATACGCTTAGTACGACTTGATTGTTATTGTTAGTCTTGTTCCTTACATTGCACCCATTGTTTATTTAATAGAGTGCATCAGTCAAGTTGCAAATTTATGATAATTTTTTCAAAAAAAAACACTTTCGACACTTTTTTTTAGAAAAATGTCGCATTTTGTCTCTTTTCAGCGCATTATGAGGGGGTTTTAGTCCAAATAGCCTGCTTTCTTGAGTTCTTTGGCGGCAAGGTCGCACTCATCCCACCATGCTTGTCCGAAGCGTCGGATGAGGGGTTCTTTGAGAAATTGATAGACGGGGAGTTGGAGCTTCTTGCCGAGGTCGCGGGCGGGTTGGCAGATGTCCCATTTGTGGACATTGACAGCGGTGATGCCACCCACTTTCGAGAGACGGACGGGATAGAGGGCGCAGGAGATGGGCTTCTGCCAATGGAAACGTCCGCAGCGGTAGGCGGAGTCGATGGCACAGAAAGCACAGGGGGAGGGTTTTTCTGAGTGTTTCAGAGAATCTGAGTGTTCCAGAGAATCTGAGTCTTCGGAGGAATCTGAGTCTTCGGAGAGATTCGAGTTTTCGGAATTATCGGACTTCTCCAATTCGCCGTATTTCACGAACACGCAGTCCTTGCCGTTGATGATTTGGGTGACGAGTTCCCCGTCCTTGTCGGGATAGACGACGCCTTCGGCTTCAATTTGTTGTTGAGCCTCGGGTGAGAGGTCATCATGCACCACCTCGTATGCCTCTTCCAAAAGCCCCACTTCTTCCATCGTGACAGGCGCACCAGCATCGCCTTCGATGCAGCAGGCACCATGACATTTCTCCAAATCACAGCAGAAGAAAACCTTGAAGAGGTCGAGCGAAACGAGGGTGTTGAGTATTTCGAGCATAAGGATGGGGTGTTAGAAAATATGATGTTAGAATCAAGGCATGAGGTATTAGAAAGAAGATTGAAGCAGCCGACGGCATTGCTCCTCATCTGTGGCCAGTTGCTGTTGCAGGGCTTCGATGGTGGCAAACTCTTGTTCTTTGCGAAGGTGATGCAGCAGTTCGATGGTGATGGTTTGACCATAGAGGTCGCCGTCAAAATCGAACAGATGCACTTCGATGCTACGTTGCTGACCGTTGTGAAGGGTGGGACGGGTACCGACATTGAGCATGCCGAAGAAGGGTTGAGAGTTGAGAACCTTTAGCTCGACGGAGTCAATTGAGAGTTGAGAGTTATGAGCAGGGAGATTACATCTCACCAGGTAGGCACCATTTTCGGGGATGAGCTTGCAGGGATTCACTTGCAGGTTGGCAGTGGGATAGCCCAACTTACGGCCATTCTGGAAACCCTGCACGACTTCGCCTTGCAAAGCGTAGTGATAGCCTAACAAGGTGTTGGCGGTATCGACATCGCCACTGAGCAAGGCCTGACGAATGGCGGTGGAGGAGATTCGTTGTTCGGACATGAGTTCTTCACAGCCGATAACCTCGATGCCTAACTCCTTGCCATCGTGCTGGCAATCTTCAAAACCAGTGCGGTCGTGGCCGAAATGGTTGTCGTAGCCCATCAGAAGCACCTGCACGTTGAGCTGTTCCTTGAGGATGGTGCGCATGAACTCTTGGGCACTCATCTGTGCCAGCTCTGGCGTGAAATCCATGAGCACGACCTTGTCAATTCCAGTCTTCTGGAGGAGGGCTGTCTTCTCGTTGGCAGTTGAGAGCTGACAGTTGAGGGTTGAGGGTTGGTTGAGCACCTGCAAGGGATGATTGGGGAAGGTGAGCACCACGGCGTCAAGTCCTCGTTCGTGGGCTTGATTCACCACCTGCTGCACCACGAACTGATGTCCCCGATGCACGCCATCGAAGGTGCCGATTGTCGCCACGCATGGTCTTGTCGTATTGTCCTTACCCACCACTTGCATAGCTATTTACAGAGGCGACAGTCCTCGCATTTGTCGAGTTCGCCGCGGAAGCGTTTCTCCACTTTCACATAGAGCTTCTGGCGCAGCGGCTCGAACTTGATTTGGTCGATGACCTGTCCCATGAAAGCGTTCTTGAGCAGGGTGCGTGCCTCGGCTTCTGGGATGCCACGCTGACGCATATAGAAGAGGGCGGCTTCGTCCATCACGCCCACCGTCGAGCCGTGAGCGCACTTCACGTCGTCGGCATAGATTTCCAGCATCGGCTGGGTGTACATCCTTGCGTCGGTCGATGCACAGAGATTGGCGTTCGTCTCCTGCGAAGCGGTCTTCTGAGCGTCCTTATCCACGAGAATCTTGCCGGCAAAGGCGCCGACCGACTTGTCATCCACCACGTACTTATAGAGTTCGTTCGAGGTGCAGTTCGGCACCTGATGATGAATCAGCGTGTTGTTGTCGATGCGCTGGTTGCCGCCGCCGATGGCACAACCGTTCAGCGTCACCTCCGAGTTCTCGCCCTGCAGATAGACGTCGCAGAGGTTGCGGGTCTGTCCGTTGAAGAGCGTGATGCTGTTGTGCTTCACCGAGCAGTCGCGGCCCTCCCTGATATAGACATTCGAGAAGCGAGAGCAGAGCGGCGTGGTCTCCTCAATCTCGTAGAGGTCCAGACGGGCATTGTCGTGGCAATAGACCTCGATGACCTGGGTGGTGAGGAAGCGCTGCTTGTCGGCAGCATGGTCGTTGATGATGATGGTGGCATCGCTCCCCTGCTCCATGACGATGAGCACGCGGCGGTTCATCATCGTCGCGGCAGTGCCCCTGAGCCAGTTGTCCACCACGATGGGGTCGTCCACCATCATGTTCCTGGGCACATAGACCAGCAGGGCATCGTGCACCAGTGCCGTGTTCAGCGCCGTGATGGCATCCCTTGTGTCGGCCACCCGATGATAGTAGGGAGCCACATCGATGGGCGCATCCTTTATATTATATATGTACGCGGAAGGAGTGACCGTCAGGGGCGAAAGCGAGATGCCATAGTTGGGAGCGAAGGCGGCATCCACATCCGTATATTTGTAGCGCTCGATCTTTCGAGTGGGGAAACCATTCGACACAAACGCATCAAAAGCCTCGTCGCGTACGGCATTCATCACCGCGCAACTCTTGCCCTTGATCAGCTCGCCCGCCTCGCGGTATAGTTCTATGTACTGCAACTCGCTCTTCATGCCAGTTCCTCTTTAATCCAGTCGAAGCCCTGTTCCTCAATCTGCCGCGCCAATTCCGCCGTGCCCGTCTTCACAATCTTTCCGCCGATGAGCACATGCACGAAGTCCGGACGGATATAGTCGAGCAGACGCTGATAGTGCGTGATGACGATGGCACTCGTCTCCTCCGTGCGGAGCTTGTTGAAGCCTTCTGCCACAATGCGCAGCGCATCCACATCCAGACCCGAGTCCGTCTCGTCCAAGATGCAGAACGTGGGTTCGAGCATCGCCATCTGGAAAATCTCGTTGCGCTTCCTCTCTCCGCCTGAAAAACCCTCGTTCACCGAGCGGTTCATCAGCTTCTGGTCAATCTCCACCAGCTTCCGCTTCTCGCGCATCACCTTCAGGAAGTCCGTCGATTTCAGCGGTTCCTTTCCCAATGCCTCACGACGGGCATTCACTGCCGCACGCATGAAGTTCGTCATGCTCACCCCCGGGATTTCAATCGGCGCCTGGAACGACATGAAGATGCCGGCATGCGCCCGCTCCTCCGTGTTCATCGCCAGCAGGTCCTGCCCGTTGAACGTGATGCTGCCCTCCGTCACCTCATAGTTCGGATTGCCCACAATCACATTGCTCAGCGTCGACTTGCCCGCACCGTTCGTGCCCATCAGCGCATGAATCTCCCCGTCGCGAATCGTCAGGTCGATTCCCTTCAATATTTCCTTCTCGCCAACCTTGGCGTGCAGATTCTTGATTTCTAACATATTCCCAAGTTCTTTTTCGCCTGCAA